>ERZ772818.1336-NODE-1336-length-21740-cov-9.891538_pt1 | contig 21740 bp, 38 predicted proteins | sample MGYA00580837_ERZ772818 | MGnify/ENA primary metagenome ERZ772818 (study PRJEB29015, sample SAMEA2737671) | human gut metagenome | biome: human gut; feature: human-associated habitat; material: faeces | place: China | collected 2012 ...
ATCTGTCAGACGTTGAGAATGCAAATGACGATTATATCAACATTCAGTATTCCTCCAGCAAAATTGGGTGGATCAGGGATTATTTCCTTCCCTATGACAAGGATATTGTATTCGATGGAGATATGAGGTTCCGACAACTGTACGAAAGTATCAGCGTAGGTGGCAGCAGGACAGAATGGTATGAGCACGTGAAGAATGTTCGTGCTACTGGAAGAATAGAGCCAAAAATCATGCTGGCCGCAAGCTTCGCCAGTATTCTGATTAAACTGGTCGGTGCCCTTCCATTTTTTGTAGACCTCTGGGGAGAAACTGAGGGTGGTAAGACCGTAACACTTATGTTAGGAGCTTCCGTCTGGGCGAATCCGGGTGAATCAAGGTATATAGGAGATTTCAAAACAACAGATGTAGCTCTGGAAGCAAAGTCTGATATGCTCAACAATCTTCCGCTAATTCTGGATGATACTTCCAAGGTATCTGCCAAGATCAGGGATAACTTTGAAGGGATTGTATACGATTTATGCTCAGGCAAAGGAAAAAGTCGTTCTAATAAGGAATTGGGAGTCAACCGGGAGAACCGCTGGCAGAACTGCATTTTGACCAATGGTGAGCGTCCGCTTGCCGGATATGTCAGTCAGGGTGGAGCAATTAACCGAATTATTGAGGTCGAGTGCTCTGAAAAGATATTTGACGATCCACAGCTTACCGCAGATACCCTTAAAAAGAACTACGGATATGCAGGAATCGACTTCGTGAACGTAGTCAAGGAAATGTCCATTGATGATATAAAAGCCCTGCAAAAGCACTATCAGGGGCTTATACAGGACGATGATAAGATGCAAAAGCAGAGTATATCTATGAGTATCATTCTGGCAGCAGATAAGATTGCAACAGATCAGCTATTCCATGATGGTCAATACATTGACATCGAGACAGCAAAGAACCTCCTGACAGAGAAAGAAATGGTTTCCGAAAACGAACGTGCTTACTGGTTCGTGGTTGATAAGATCGCTATGAACGGAATTAAGTTCGATGATAACCCGGATATTAAAACAGAAAGATGGGGAGCCATTGACAATGATCCGGTAGAGAAGACGTCAACCGCAATAATCTATAGCGCAGCGTTTGATGATCTGTGCAAAATTGGAAGATTCTCCAGAAAGGCATTCCTATCATGGGCTGTCAAAAAGGGGCTTGTGGAAACCGATAGCAGGGGTTATCCGACCAAGGCGAAGAAGCTGGACGGAATTGTCACCAAATGTGTGTTCTTGAAAATTGTAGATGAAATTCCGAAAGGATTTGCGAATTGCAATGATGATTTTGAGATTACGGACGATATTGTGTTTGATTAATAAACAATTCGTTCAAAAGGTAACCGAGTAACCCAGGTAACCTTTGATTCTGCATATATATATACAAGTATTTATATGCGCATATTGAGTATAAAAGTTTCCCTATATGAGAAAATCAGGGTTACTCGGTTACCCGGTTACCATGCAGTAAAATCAAGGGTTTGCGGATTTTTGAACGGTTACATTTCGGTTACTATCGGTTACTTTTAAAAAAAAGAAGGTGGAAGATGAAAGTAGAAGCTAAAGATATTCCAATCATGCATAAGTTCATGCCGGAGTTTTGGAATGCAATAAAAGAATTTTACAATGTGAAAAATGATGATGAATATTTTGATGCATTATATAAAAAAATCGAGGGTTTATATGAAAGCTATCCAGACAGTTTGGCGAGGTACCTGTCTTTGGCCTTTTGCAAATGGGCGGAGGATGTGTCAACAGGGAAATGCAAAGTATAAGAAGTATGGAAAAGAATGTCGTATAAACACAGCAATGGCGAGGTAAAGAGTAGAGTAGCGTTGAATGTGCTATGGAGAAGCATATCAATGAAGTGAATTGAAATGCAAAGGCACGGCTTTGTGAGGAAATGCAGAGGAATTGCTACGAAAGGTTCTGAAATGATGTGTGTGGCTGTGGCAGAGCCAGGAAATGAGGAGCGGTGCAGAGGCATGGAAGAGAGTAGCTATGCGAGGAAAAGTGAAGATGCGCGACGGAACTGAATAGCATAGGTCAGCCAGGGAGAAGAATAGTATGGCAATGTAAGAAAACTATAAAAATTACAAGGAGAATAGCAGAATGAAAGAATTAAAAGTAAGATTGACATTTTTGGAAGAAATTTTAGGAACAGCAAGTGCAGACCCGGAGATTCACGAAACATTTATTGCTTCGAATGCGCCAGACGCACCAACAAGAAAAGAAGAGATTGAAACAATCGGAATTGAGGAAGTGATTGAGAAATCCATGACCATATTCCCGAGAGATAATGGTGTACCGATTTATTGGGATTACCAGATTAAGGGCTTTTTCAAAGATGCTTGTGGAATGCTGAGAAAGGTAACTGGTTCAAAATCTTCAAAAATCAAGGCTTACAAAAAAGAAATTGACGGTCTAATTTTCGTTGAAGAACGCAAAATCCCAATTCATTTTGAAGGTGAAATAGGAACTTGCCAGAGGCCACTGAGAGGACAAACACCGCAGGGTGAAAGAATTGCACTGGCAAATAGTGAGACAATACCTGCCGGAAGTTGGATTGAGTTTACAATCAAGTGCTTATGCGATAGCCATGAAGCAGCAGTCAGAGAATGGCTTGACTATGGAGAACTGAGAGGCATCGGACAGTGGCGTAATTCAGGTAAAGGCCGCTTCAAATGGGAAGAAATATAAAAGCATGACAGGAGTGATAGAAATGCCATATAACACAGCAAGAAAGTATTATGAAGGTATCCAGACAAGGAAAGACATATATCTGTACATCTGCCGGTATATCAAAGAACATCGGTACGCACCGTCTTACAAAGAGATTGCTGACGGGGTTGGCGTGTCAAATGCCACGGTACTTCGCCACATGGATATGCTGCGGACAGATGGACTGATTGAAACGGATCACCCGAAGACACCGAGAGCATTCCGGCTGACAGGATATGAGTTCGTGACAAGGAGGAAGAAGCATGAAACTGTATGAGCTGTTCAAAGGTGCTGAGTACATTGGAGAGTTTACTCTTGATGAGATCATAAGCATCACGGGAGCACATCGGAGTGCACTACTCAACAGTGTGGCACATGGCGTCCTCGTAAATGACTTGTGGGACGTCTCTCCGGCTTATGACAGGACTTTAAACCGAAATGACGACAATTCATTGCTTAAGCAGTTTGAGGCCGTTACAAGGCAAATTAGGAGGTGTGTGAAGCGTGAGCAGTAAACTTAAAGCAAAGCCACGAAAGCAGAGACTTCCTCTAGCTCAGCCCAATCAGGCAGCACAGGCATTTGGGCGAGCAATGATTAACTGCCATAGTCAGATTAAAAGTATGGAGAAAGAAGCTTACGAAAACGGATTCAACGATGGAGAAGATTGGGCTGATACGATTAACGTCGTTACAACGATGATGGCCCTGAGACGCTTATATGGCTTTTCTACAAAACGCTTGCTCACAGTCATGCAGACTGCCAACGAGTACGTTAAAATGGCAAACAGGGGAGAAATGAGCGTTCTGAGTATGATACAGGACATTGAAGAGAACACAGATGTAAGGTTTGATGAGATGAATAAGAATCTGGTTAAGAAGATGGGAGTATAAAATCATGGAGGACTGCACAATAGCGTGTCAGTTACTTACATGGGGAAAGTGAGGATGGCAATGAAATTATATTTCTACATTTTAGACAGTGACAGAGAATTCAATCCGGAAACTAGAACATTCGGAGACGCTGTTTTTAAAGTCAGAGTTGAGGAATGTGAGGTAATTGAGAAACCAAAGACGTACAGAGCAGTAACACAGTTTCCAGAAAGACTTTACATTGGATATGTGAAAAAAGAAGATATTGGAACAATTTCTGGTCATTCAACGCCGTACATTGCGCTGACAGTACCGAATTATCAGTTTGTAAAAAATAAATTTTTAGAAAGATATAACGTTGAAATCAGCAGACTCAAAAAAGCAATCGCTATGTACGAGAACAGAATAGCTGCGATTGAGGATTATAAGGAGGACGAAAAATGTTAATCAGAAGTCAGGATAAAAGAATGATTGTAAATTTCGACAATATTTGCACAGTATCAGCGTTTCCTGAAAAGGATAGTGAGGATATCTATGTCGAAGATGGCACAGGCTCACTCATGGTCGGAAGATATTCCACAAAAGAAAAAGCCATAAAAGTGCTGGATATGATTCAGGAAGCTTATATAAATGGACATATTGATTACCAGATGCCAGAGGACAGTGAGGTGGAAGTATGAGCGATGAAATGACGCAATTAAAACCGTGTCCGTTTTGCGGAGGGAAAGCAGAAGTGTTAATCAACGAATACAGTGATTCAAGTAAAGAATATCTTGTAGCTTGCACAGAATGTGACGGAATGGTGGAACGTTGGAGAAAAACGGAGAAAGAAGCGATAGAGCAGTGGAACAGGAGAGTGGAAGCATGATTACATTCTTATTAGGATTCGCCCTTGGAACCATATTCGGAGTGGTTGGCCTTGTATGTGTGGCGATCATGTACGACAAGCACCACTCAGGCGAATAGAAAGGAGAACGGTATGCTGACAAGGAATAAAAAGCTGAAAGACTACGGTATTCCGGCAGAGGACATAGAAAAACTGAATACGATGCTGAAAGACTTTCCGGCAGAGTACGGAAGCCTGCTTGCCAGTGCTGCCTTGTCAGCTTGTCCGAAAAACACGGTGATAGCGGATATGGTTATTGAGAATATCCTGCACCGGAAAAGTTACAGGAAAATCAGCAGAGAAAGATATATCCCGATGAACCCGAAAGACTTTTACGGCTACAGACGCAAGACCGTCGCTGTACTGTATGAGAGAATGAGATTGTTGGGAGTGTGGGAAGGAGATGAGTGAAATCAAGTCTATTTATCCGAAGGAATATCTTTTAAAAAATGGATTGCTTCGATACTATACTGCTCCTGGAAGATACGGATTTGCAATTTACGAAGTGGGCTATCAATTACCCCTACTGCCGCCGTTGGAATATTGTACGGAAAATAGTGCGAAACTTGATTGTATAAGATTTAATGCTCTTGGGCCGGAAGAAATCTGGAAAGAATATTGGAGACGTTATGTAATTTCTAAACGACCATTAGGTGCGAAAATAGAGACGTTTGCTGAATGGAAAAGCAAAAACGCAAACATGTATGAACGGGAGGATAGAAGATGAAGTTAATTGATCTAATAGCAGCAATTGACGACGATCCTGAAAGCGATATAAAAATTCAGATATGTCACCCTGGAAGAAGCTGGGAGGATTACGATACATTCAATGCCGGTTCAAAGCTGCTGAAACCATTTTACGATTTAGAAATAAGCTGCCTTTCGGCAATAGAAACGGATGTGATCAGAGTTGATTTGGATTTTAATGAGAAAGGGGGTTGCGATTGAATGAGCAGACTGATTGATGCAGACAAAATAATTGATTCTCTTGGAGGTTCGGATATGGATTTTGCAGTAGGTGCAGTTATTGACGAGCAGCCGACAGCTTTTGATGTAGATAAAGTTGCAGAGCAATTAGAGAATTATTTATTTGAAAAATATTGCATAGAAGGGGATACAACAATTGATGAAATCGTGAAAGGCGGTGGAGTTGAATGAGAGAGATTCTTTTTAAGGCAAAGCGGATTAATAATGGCGAGTGGGTCGAGGGATATTACCTAAGAGATCAATATCACATAGGGGGAAAGGACATTATTTTTTATCGAAAGGATTCAGATCGGTTTACAGTATATACCGATAGAATTGATATAGAAACCCTCTGTCAGTTCACAGGTCTGACCGACAAGAACGGGAATAAAATTTGGGAAAACGACATCCTGATGGCGCATTTGGACGAATCCTATCCAGAAGATGTGACATATATGACTGTCAAATGGAACTTTGCTGGATTTGTAGCATACGAAGCTGGCACAGATGGAGAATATCTTGATGAGTTTGATTTGGAACATTTTGAAGCTGTTGGAAACATTTTTGACAATAAAGAATTATTACAGGAGGAATCAGATGAGTAAATGGCACGTAAGTGTCGGAATGAGCTTATCAATTGATTATGATGATATTGAAGCCGATACAAAAGAAGAAGCTGAGAAAATAGCAAAAAGTAAAGCATTGGAAGACATTGATTACAACAATTGTGATTGTGATACTGGCTATCCAATAGTGTATTGTTGTCTTGAAGAGGAATTATGAGTAAATCAGTATTAGTGATTGATACGCCAGAGAATTGCGGAAAATGCAAATTTATAAGCGGATTTTGGTGCAGAGCAATGAATGGTAGGAGAGTTCCAAACAATGATGTAATCCCTAATTGGTGTCCTTTGAAGCCATTGCCGGAGAAAATGACCGGAGTAGCCCAAACAGATCACTGGAACAGCATAAAAGCAGGCTGGAATGGTTGTATTGATGAGATTACAGGAGGAGTGGATTCTGATGATTAATTTAACAGGAAAAAGCGTGTTCGTAAAGACGCAGGAAGAATATGAAAATATTCTTAACATTGCAAGGTTACACGGTTTTGATAAATGGTCTGATAAAGTCAGTTTGTCGTCTAGGAATATCAAACTGCCAAATATTTTGATTTTTAAGGATAATGGAACAGTTGCTTATTGGGGTGATAAAGGAGTGCTTGAAGTATCCGAAATCATCGAAGATGAAGAAAGAATCAAGGATGCAATAAACCTTGTCAGAACATTCGCTAAATACCCAGACAGAACAGCATTGACGGACCCATTTATTGAGTCCTTGAAGTTACTTGCAGATACTGTAGAAAGTCAAATGAAAGAGGTGAAGTAGATGGAGAGATTAACACTTGACGATATGATAAAAGCACTTAAATGCGTTTCTAGTCAAGATGTCGAGGGTGATTGCTATGCGGATCACGAAAACTTCATGCATATGGAGGATGATGAACATAAACGCATTGTCTGTGGAACTGGCGAGGATTTAAGAGATTATATCAGTGGGAAGGAAGCGGTTGGTTGCCCGTATCACCAGAAAACGTATGGGACTTGCTGCGAAGATGGAGAATTGTATTGGCTGAAAGATGTTGCAGAACTGTTGGAAGAACTGAAATCTTACAAAGACTTAGAAGAACAGGGCTTGCTTGTGAGGTTGCCGTGCAAGGTTGGAGAAAAACTATGGTGCATTGTTAATAGCGCAATCCGTGAGCTTAGAGTATATCGTTTTGATATGCCAGCATTTGGAACTACTGATATCGTCTTTAGATATGCAGATGGTTTTAAGTTGGAGCGTTTCGTGGGAGAGATAGGAAAAACCGTATTCCTTACCCGTGAAGAAGCTGAGAAGAAGCTTGAGGAGATGAAGAAGAATGATTGAAGCGATAAAAGAATTTTTTATGATGCTGGGAATGTGCGTAGTTGGACTTGCTGTTTGCATACTATTGTATGCAATAATCAGCAAATTCAACAGATGGCGAAAGAATGGCTGCAAAATCAAATGTCTTTGCAAACCGCATAAATACAAATTGGTTTGGTATTGGAGAAATACTGAGGAAGCTATTTTGGAATGCAAGAAATGCGGCAAAAGAAAACAAGTATTCATTGATTATGATTCTATTAAGGAGAAATTTCATTAGGAGGATTAATATGAAACCAGAAGAAGCATTAAAAGAATTAAGCTACGATGACACAGCTTATGGCGGTAAATGTACGCATGAAGTTAGACAAGAAGCTATTAAAGCGCTGCAAAAACAGATTCCAATGAAACCAAATAACATAAAAACCATTTTCGATTTTTCTGGTAGATATTGTATAACAAAAGGTGACTGCCCGGTTTGTAATATAGAAGAACTTTATAAATCAGATTTTTATTGTAATAAGTGCGGGCAGAAATTAGATTGGGGAAAGGAGGAATAATGATGTCAGTGCCTACATTTGAGATAGATAACATCAAAACGTCCAATATTTGCATTAATCACGATTTTGATATAACACCGCAGCTGGCTATATCAGCATTTTCGGTGTTACAGCAGTACTGTAATGCGATCAGCTCGCATGAATGTATCACGTGTGCATTTTATAGTGTGTGCGAGGATTTCTTTACAAGGTGCCCGGGAGATCAGGGCGGAGTGATCAGAAAATTACAAAGTAACGAATAAAATTAGAGAGTCGGTATTTACCGGCTCTTTTTTAGTGCAAAATTCCTCAAATATGTACCACAACTTTTCTACTGACCTGTGATAAAATATAACCAGAAGTGTTACTATGGGGTTTTATAGCCAGAAATGAGGTGATGATATGGCGAACTTAAAAGCAGTTACAAGAAAACTTCAAAAAGCTATATTATCCACCGGATTAATTATAAAAATTGGAACGTCACAATTTTACAGTAAAGAACAGGAAAGATTAATTACTCTTACCATAATCTCAACGCCCACACTTCATTTGACCAAAAGAAAAGAATGGAAAGATTGTGATTATGAAATATTACGAACTGCATCCCAGTATGATGTAGTCATGTGCTTAAAAGAAATATGGGAGGCGTGCCAAGAATGGAAATAGATAGAGGTGATTAGATGGACTTGACGCCTAAACAGAAAGCGTTTGCAGATGAATATATCAAGAATGGCGGAAATGCATCTGATGCCGCGAGGAAAGCCGGATACGCACCTAAGAGCGCTGATGTAATAGGGCGCGAGAACTTACGGAAACCTACGATTTCTGCATATATAGCCGAAAAACAGTCTCTCATCGAAAAACAAAAAGGCACTGACATCATGTCCCTGGCAGAAATCCAGCAACGCCGTTCCATGATTGCAAGGGGCGAACTGACTGATTCATTCGGATTTGCTCCGGACTTCTCAGACCAGCTAAAGTCCATGAATGATCTGGAGAAAACATTAAAGATTAAGCAAGAGCAGGAAGAAAAGAAAGCAGCAGAGGAAGCTGCTAGAAATGCAAAGCCGTATCACATGGATCTGTATAATATTCCTGATTGTTTTCACTGGGCTATTAGAGATATTCGAGACAAAGAACATCTGGAGTATGTATTTAAGGGCGGACGTGGCTCCACGAAATCAACCACTGTTGGAATGACTATAATAGAGTTGATGAAGAACAATCATGACATTCATGCTGTGGTTTGCCGTAAGGTCGGGAATACAATTAAAGATTCTGTGTATAACAAGATCAAATGGGCTATTGGAAAACAGGAATTCACAGAAGAATTTGATTCTAAGTTATCACCTATGGAGATTACATTAAAAGCAACCGGACAAAAGATATACTTCCGTGGTGCTGATGACCCTGACAAAATTAAATCCATTAACCCTGAGTTCGGATATATTGGCATTCTCTGGTTTGAGGAGTTGGATCAATTCGCGGGGCCTGAGGAGATTCGTAAGATTGAACAGTCCGCCATCCGTGGTGGAAACCTTGCATGGATATTTAAAAGCTTCAATCCACCAAAAACAATGAATAACTGGGCTAATAAGTATGTTCTTGAACCGAAAGAAAACAGAATAGTTCATTCATCAACTTACTTGGACGTGCCAAAAAAATGGCTGGGGCAGCCATTCATTGACGAAGCAGAGCATCTGAAAGAAGTCAATCCAAACGCTTATGAGCATGAGTATATGGGAATTGCGAATGGAAATGGCGGAAACGTATTTGAATATCTGGAGATTAGAGACATTACAGATGAAGAAATCAGTCGCATGGACAAAATATTTCAGGGGTGTGACTGGGGATTTTTCCCTGATCCGTATGCTTTTATTCGTTTGTATTACAATCATAACACTGAAAAGATATATCTCATTGATGAAATTTACGAAAATAAATGGAGCAATAGGAAATCAGCAGACGAGATTCTAAAAAGAAAATACGATGATTATACTATTACTTGCGATTCTGCGGAGCCTAAATCAATCAATGATTATAGAGACTTTGGACTTCCAGCAAGGGGTGCGATAAAAGGGCCTGGAAGCGTGGAGTATTCTATGAAATGGCTTCAGACAAGAACTATTGTTATTGACCCCAAAAGAACACCAAACGCTTACAAAGAGTTTTCAGAGTACGAATATGAAAGAGACAAAGATGGAAACGTTATAAGTGGATATCCTGACGAGAACAACCATTTAGTCGATGCTTGTAGATACGCAACAGAATCATTATGGAGGAGAAGAGGGAATAATGCTTAAAAGAGGGTACAGTCTAAAATATAGACGAATATATAAAATCTGGCAGGGAATTCGTCAGAGGTGCAATAACCCCAATGATAAAGATTATGAAGACTATGGCGGAAGAGGAATAAAGGTTTGCAAAGAATGGAATAAAAGTTCAGAAGCGTTTGTTCTATGGGCATTAGAAAATGGATATGCTGATAATTTGAGTATTGATAGAATAGACACAAATTCGGACTATTCGCCAGAAAATTGCAGATGGGCAACATGGACTCAGCAGGCAAGAAACAAAAGAATGGAAAAAATAAATTCAACTGGTGTTACTGGTGTTTCCATGGACAGAGGGAAATATAGAGCAACAATCTATGTAGATAATAAAAAAGTTGATCTAGGCAGGCATGACACGCTTGAAGAAGCAGCAGAAGCACGTAGGCAGGGTGAGATAAAATACTGGGGCGTGAGTGCATAATGGGACTTATAACAACGCTAAAAAGGTGGTTTAACATGATATTCAAAAAGCAAGCCGAAGAGGACTTTAATATCCAAGCGGCAGAATTCCCAGAGATGGAAGCGCTGATTAACCGGTGTGCGAACATCTACAGAGGTGCGCCGGAATGGATGGATGATAAGAATAATATCAAGACGATTAATTTTGCTAAATCTGTCTGCTCAGAGACAGCTCGGCTCGCAACATTGGCGATCGGCATTCAGATAGATGGTTCTGCAAGGGCAACATGGTTGCAGGAGCAGATTGACAAGGTGTACTTCCAAATTCGGCACTGGGTGGAATACGGATGCGCTTACGGAACCGTGTTCATTAAGCCGAACGGCGAGAGCCTTGACGTATTCACTCCGGCAGATGTGATGATTGTGGATTATGATAATCAGGAAATCAAAGGGATTATATTTAAGGATTCGTATACAGTTGGACGGAAATACTACACAAGGCTCGAATATCATCGTTTTGCTGAGACTACAATAGATGGTGTGACAACTTATCCGTACTACGTGTCTAATAGAGCCTATGTGTCAAAATCTCCTCAGTCAATCGGTGACAGAATCGACCTTAAACAGACCAAATGGGCTGGCCTCATGGCAGATACACCGCCGATACTCAAGGCAAACGGCGAGAAGCTGGACGGACCGTTGTACGGAATGTTGCGGACACCGCAAGCGAACAACGTGGATATCAGTACACCACTTGGACTTCCAATATTCGCTGAAGCTATTGAAGAATTAAAAGACCTCGACATTGCATACAGCAGAAACGCCGGAGAGATTTTCGATTCGCAGAAGATTGTTCTGGCAGATGATAGGCTGCTGATGCCAAGCGGTACACCTGTGGCAGCCATGTCGCCACAGGGCATGGAGAACAGACGTAATGAGATGAACTTACCGCACTTTGTTAAGAATGTATTCGGACAGGTCGAGAAAGAGTTTTATCAAGAAATCAATCCGCAGCTCAACACAGATACCCGTATAAGCGGCATAAACGCCATTTTAAGCCAGTTAGGGTACAAGATTGGATTCTCCAACGGGTATTTCGTTTTTAACGAATCTAGCGGCATTCAGACAGCTACAGGAGTGGAAGCGGAACAGCAGAGGACAGTGCAGTTCGTCAAGGATGTAAGGGATAAGTTGGAATCTTGTCTGGATGAAGTTATTTACGCATTGAACGTTTACGCTGACCTGTACGGGCTTGCACCTGTTGGGGCTTATGAAGTCAATTATGATTTCGGAGACATTCTGTATGTGCGTGAAAACGACCGCGCAAGATGGTGGCAGTATGTGACCACTGGAAAAGTTCCGGCATGGTTGTATTTCGTAAAGTTTGAAGGAATGACAGAGGAAGAAGCTAAGGCAATGGTCAAAGAAGCACAGCCAGACGAACCGAAACTGTTTAGAGAGGAGTGAGAAAATGGCTGATACATTCAAGGGAATAATCACAGCAGATGGAAAGAAGAGACAGTTACCTTATGAAAACGTTCTTAAAACGCCTATTTCCGATGAAACATTGTCCATACAGGGCGGCTTTGCAGACGCCAAAGTAGTAGGGGACAAATTCAAAGCAGTAAAGGTAGAAACTGATTCACTAAAAGAAGATTTAGAAAAGTTAGACGACTTCATTTCTCAAACAGAACTTGAAGTAATAAACGGAGAATATCTTTCTTTTGAAGGTGTAATTACACAGAATAACGGTTTTGGGAGAACTAATTATATCCCTTGTGATGGCTATTCGGGGATTAAGGTTTATACACCGATAGAAACATCGTTGTGTGGTTTTTTTGATGCTGATAAAAATTTCATAAAGCAGTTTACCGCAAAAAACGGAACACACAACGTTATAGTACCATATAATGCTTGTTATTATATGCTCTCTAACAACAAAGAGAATATTGGCTTAATGCGAGTTGAGATTTCCGAACATTCTAAGGACGTTTCCGACGTTGACAGGATTAAATCTTTACTTTGTGTTAAGAGAGTAACGGAAGATGTAAAAGCAAATTCTGAATTTAAGGCAGGCTTTTATCCTATTAAAGCATCAGCTATAACGCCTAGTGAGTGGTATGAGACATATCTATTCGATGTTGCAATGGGTGATATTATATCATATAGAGGTCAAACAAAAGCCACATCTGTTTTATATGATTATATCCGAATTTTCGATAGAAAAGAAAATATAATCGACGCAAAACCGAATGAAATCGGATTGAAAGATGTATCTGGTGATATTGTAATTAGAAATACAAACGCATCAAAGGTTCTTATCACAATGCTAAAAGGCAATAGCACTATAACGAGAACATTTTCTAATTTATCAACAAATAGAGGTAAATACAAAAAAAATAGTATGGTTCGGCACATCAATACCAGAGGGAAGATACAACGGTGTAGGTACTTCTTATCCAGAGATTATTGGAAAAAAACTTGGTATTACTGTATATAATGAAGCTGTTGGTGCATCAAGAGTTCACGGATACAGAAGAAAAAACTACATTTCTTCTGAAAATCCATACGGATTTATACCCAATGGACACTTTACAAATGCAGCAAAAAGTATTACAGACGATACTAAGTGTAAAGAATGGATTATTGAGCATTGGAGGGATGACACATATTTCCCAAATGGAAGATTTTCAACGATGACGGAAAAAGATAAAGAAACTATTCGTAATTGGGGATATGAGAGAAAACTTGACAAATACCTTACCGCAGAAACATTTCCAGATATGTTCGTCTTTGATTATGGGCGTAATGATATGTGGTCAAGCATTGATTGGACTTTTGACGAATCTGACCCAGATAATGTATATACGTCATTCCAGAATGCCATGAATTTTCTGATTAGAAGAATCTTAAACTATAATAATCGTGCAAAAATTGTTATTATCGGACACTATAGCAATCAAGAACGAAGTGCTTTAGACCCTACATTAGTAAAAGATCTCCCAGATATGTGTGCTAAAGGTCAGATGGAAGTTGCAGAATACTGGGAACTACCATTATGTAAATTATGGGAGCTGACAGGGTGGTCGAATAAGACAATCAAAGTAAATGGGAAAGATATATCTGTATTATGTTCATGGCTACCTGATGCCTTACATCCTCATTCTGACGCAACAGGGCGAGCAATTAACCATATTGCTAATCTTTTGACACCGTTTATAAGAGAGCAGTTATTAAGCTAAAGAGGGCTTTAGTTAACCATCAAAAAAAACAAAACATGTACCACAACATTTATCGAAAGAAGTGATATACTATGCTTAGTCCAGAATATTTACGGCAAATTACAGAGGGCAGTGAACAGATTGCAGAAGAACTGCATCAGTATATCATCTCTGAGATCGTGTCGAGAATGATGGCAAGAATCGGCAGAGGTGAGGACTACATTCTAACCAATGCCGATGCGTGGAGAATCAGAACACTACAGGAATCCGGTGAGCTGCTAGAGGATATTCTGGCAGAATTATCCAAATACACCAAACGTGAACAGCAGGAACTCCTTGAAGCGTTTGAAGATGCCGGAATCACTGCTCTCGATTATGACGATAAGATATACAAGGCGGCAGGATTAAGCCCTGTACCGCTTGAACAGTCGCCAGCTATGATAAGGCTCATGGAGCGGAATATGCTTGCGACTATGGGCGAGTGGAAGAACTTCACAAGAACAACCGCAAGTGCCGCTCAGAGGCTATATATCGAACAATGCGACCTTGCATATAATCATGTGATGTCTGGAGCAGTTGGGTATACGCAAGCCATCAAAGAGGCAGTTAATAACGTTGTGAGTGATGGTGTTACCGTCACATATCCATCCGGCAGAAAAGATACAATTGAAACAGCAGTCGCACGTTCTGTTAGAACTGGTGTGGCACAGGCGTGTGCTGATGTTCAGTTGACAAGAATGAAAGAAATGGGATACGGTTTAGTATTGACATCGGCGCACATAGGAAGTCGCCCAAGTCATGAAGTATGGCAAGGGCAGGTATTTTCCATAGACTGGGAAAAATTAAAAGAAATCAAGCCGGAGTTCTTTCAGGAACGAGATACACCAGAATATCGTAGAATGCTGGAGCAAAAAGCAAGCCAATATCCAGATTTTATTGAAAACTGTCATTATGGTGAAGCTGATGGAATATGCGGAGTAAATTGCAGACATCATTTTTCAGTTTGGGTGGAAGGAATGCCAAATCCCTATGCAGAACTATCGGCACAGGATAAAGCCAACAAAGGTAAGCAGTACGAAAAGGAACAGCGGCAACGTACTTATGAGCGAAGAATCCGCAAAACGAAGAGAGAGGTTCTTGGACTGCAAGCAGGAGTTGACAATGCACCGAACGAAAAGGCGAAATTCGCATTACAACAAGACCTTGACCGGAAGTCTTATCTTTTGCAGAAAAAAAATGCTGCATACAAAGATTACTGCAAGCAGAACGACTTAAGGGAACTGCAAGACCGGCTTATGATCGCTAAATGGAATCGTCAGAACGCCGCAAAAGCCAGAGGAGCGGCAAAGAGATATAGAACAGCAAAGGGGATTGACTGATGGACAGATGGGAATATTATAATCCAAATCCCGTTAAGGATAAGAGAACAGGAGATTGCGTTGTTCGTGCCATCTGCAAAGCAACCGGACTTGACTGGGAAACAGTATTCGCCGGATTAATGGTACAGGCGTGTACTCTGTCAGATATGCCATCAGCTAATTACGTTTGGGGAGCGTACCTCTACAAACATGGGTACAGACGCAAACTGATTGAACAATCAGAACGGTATATCTATACAGTTAATGATTTTTGTGCAGACCATCCGACAGGTACGTATATCCTCTGCATAGGTGGTCATGTGGTGACGGTACAGAACGGCAAATATTACGATACATGGGATAGTGGTAATGAGATCCCAGTATATTACTGGGAAAAAGGAGAATAAATGAGCATATCAGAATTTGTACAGATTTTTCTCTCTATCTGTGGAGGGGTGTCTATTGTTGGGGGCGCGGCAGCCGTGATCTTTAAATGGATTACCCCGGCATTCCGACTTAATAAGCGAGTAGAGACACTAGAGGAACATGATAGACGAGATTATGAAAGCCTTCGGAGAATCGCAGAACGAGACTCATTAATTCTGGAAGTGTTGTCGACCATGCTGGACAGTCAGATTAGTGGGAATAATGTAGAAGAATTAAAAAAAACAAAACAGAAGCTTACAAATTATCTTGCACAGAATCAACGTTAATTGCATTAATAAGAGGTATGCTCATGAAGTTATATGTATTCACTAAGAAAGATATAGACAGGTTCTTGATAGAGTGTAATTTCACACCGGACGAAGAAAGACTGTTCCGGTTGAGATGCCAGGAGCGCACTCTTGAATACTGCGCTGAACAGATGAACGTGAGTATATCCACGGCGAAACGATTAAGCCGGAGGGTAAATAATAAAATAATCAAAGTGTGCTGATACTTTTTGGATACTAATTAGAGCCAGAAACGACCTGTTTCCGGTTCTTTTTTTATGTAAAAATATAATCAGAAAGGCGGTGTATAAGATGGCATTATATAACAATCCTTATCAATATAGTTTTGGTGTCCCTGGGCAGATGAACCAGTTCCAGCAACAGCCTGTCCAGATTCCAGCTCAACCAGTGCAACAACCCCAGCAGAATAATAATGGAATCCTGTGGGTATCCGGCGAAGTTGGTGCAAAATCCTATCTGGTAGCACCCGGGACAAGTGTTTTACTGATGGATTCAGAGAGTGAAAAGTTCTATATAAAATCCACAGACGTTTCCGGTATGCCACAGCCATTACGGACATTTGAATACCATGAAATAGGCACTCAGATGCCGCCTAAACAGCCTGTTCAGAACATGGACAATAAATATGTTACTCGACAGGAATACGATGATTTGAAAGGCAAATACGAAGCTATTATAAACCGATTAAATTCATTTTCTGAACCTGTTAGGGCTAATACCGTACAGGAATCAGCGACCAAGGGAGGAAATGCAGATGAGTAATCCATTATTTAACGCGCTCGGCGGTGGGATGCCACAGGGAAACGGACCAATGCAGATGATACAACAATTCATGCAATTTAAACAGAATTATAAGGGAAACCCAAAAGAAGAAGTCCAGAAAATGTTGCAGTCTGGAAGGATTTCACAGCAACAGCTTAATCAGGTTCAACAGATGGCAGGGCAGTTCCAAAATCTGCTGAAAAATATAAAATAGTACATTACAATCTGGCCAGATTGATGTAAATACAAAAAAGGAGATTATAACTATGGATGGAAATTTAACAGCATCAGACGTTGCTCTTTTGACCGGGAACAACAGAAATGATGGAATGTTTGGCGGAGATGGCGCATGGTGGCTTATCGTGCTTTTCTTGTTCGCATTTTGCGGATGGGGAAACAACGGCTGGGGCAATAATGGAAACGGCGGAGGATATGTAGCTACAGCAGCTACTCAGGCAGATATTCAGAGAGGATTCGACAATTCCGCTGTGATTAGCAAACTTGACGGGATCAATAACGGTCTCTGTGACGGATTCTATTCAATGAACAATGGTATGCTTACCGGATTCAACGGAATCAACACCAACATCATGCAGACTGGCTTCGGCATCCAGCAGGCTATTAATGCCGATACTGTAGCGAATATGCAGAATACCAATGCGCTCCAGGCACAGCTTGCAAACTGCTGCTGTGAAACAAGGGAAGCAATCCAGGGTGTAAACTACAATATGGCACAGAATACCTGTGCATTGCAGAACACTATGAACAGCAACACAAGAGACATTATCGACAGCCAGAATGCCGGAACAAGAGCCATTCTTGACTATCTTTGCAATGAAAAGATTTCTAACCTGCAGGCTGAGAACAATGATCTCAGACGTGCTGCTTCTCAGGATCGCCAGAGTGCATTACTTACAACTGCAATGGCATCTCAGACACAGCAGCTCATTAATGCGATCAATCCGGCACCGATCCCGGCATATCAGGTTCCAAACCCGAACACATATTACGGATGCGGATGCAACACTGGATGTAATTGCTGATAACTTCATATCGAGAGTATCTTTCGATTGATTTCGGATGTCGGCTTATGCCGTATTACACAGAGGGGCAGGCTGAGACCTGTCCTTTTGTGATATGAAAGGAGTATTTTTATGGCAGAATTCACAAATGTAGCTGCTCAGACTGTAGCAGCAAATGGAAACGTAGTATTTTCAAACACAGCAGTTAAAGGTTCTAACTGTATTCAGCACAGAGAGGGAAGCGGAATTATTACGCTGAGAGGACTGACCAACCAGTGTAAAGCAAGATTCTTCGTGGATTTTTCTGGTAATATCGCAATTCCAACAGGCGGTACTGTCGGAGCTATTTCTCTGGCTATTGCAATCTCTGGCGAGCCTGTATTATCTTCACAGATGATTTCCACACCGGCAGCAGTAGACCAGTATAACAATGTGTCCTCTGGTATCTATATTGATGTACCACGCGGATGTTGCGTTAATATTGCAGTAGAGAATACCAGTGATCAGGCTATTTCTGTTGCGAACGCAAACATTGTTGTGACCAGAGAAGCGTAGGAGGTGCAGTTATGAGAGATATCAAGGATTTATGTGCAAGAATTGAAGACGAACTGTCCAAAATTGCTGACAGTGGACTGACCACTGGAAATCTGGAAATGACATACAAACTGATTGATATGTACAAAGATATCAAGAATACGCAGTATTGGGATAAGAAAGTAGAGTACTACAACACTGTCCTTGATGAAATGCGTGGTGGATACAATGACGATTACAGCGAACGCGGAAGAAAGCGCGACAGCATGGGGAGATACAGTTCAAATGACGGCAGAATGATGCCGGATTACGATCGGGGCAGTTCTTATGCCAGACGTGGGGAACATTACGTCAGAGGGCATTACAGCCGTTCTGACGGACGAGACGCTTACGATGACTACATGACACAGAAACAGAGCTATCGTTCTGGCAAATCTGAGGACTGTAAGAGGAAGATGCTTGCCGCATTGGAAGAACACCTTGACGAGCTTACTACAGAAATGAGCGATATGTCCAAGGATGCAGAGTGCAGGGAAGAACGTGATCTTGTCAAGAGATACGTGGAAAAACTTCGGGATATGCTCTAATTGGCTAAAACATGTACCACAACTTTTTGGATACTTTGTGGTAAAATATATTCATAGGGAAGATTCGTAAGTGGTTACAGCCACTTGACATAGACTTTTTTTTCATTGATTCATCCTTTCACGGGTGCGTGTCCTTAACAGAAAATGCAGTGACCGGATTGTCACATAAGAAGCATGAGGTTGAAAAGCGGATGCAATTTCCGACACGTACCATTGCTGTCTATGCGATCATGTAGACAGTACGCACCTCCTTGTAAAAGGTAAATGGGCAGACGGATGCCCGAAACAACTCGTGGCAGGCATGACACGTTAAACACCTTGCTAACCCGGGAATCCGGGTTAATGGAATGTAGCTCAGTGGCAGAGCAACGTATAAGCTAGCGTCGCAGGTTCGATTCCTGCCATTCCACTTATCTGGAGCCTGAAAGTTTGGCGTGGGAATAGCGCAGGGCGGCGCATGGGAATGTAATTCCGAGTTCCGGACATGTTTGCTGCCTATCGGATTGTAAAGTGGTCTCCCTTAAAGTAGGCAATAAGTGAACGTGCTGAAATGGTTCTTCCAGATATGTACATCGCAGGATGGAGAAGCGGAATCTCACAAGGCTCATATCCTCGAGACCGGCGGTTCGAATCCGTCTCCTGCAATTAATCTGCTTAAAGTTACGCTATCTGTACACAGGTGGTCTATGGCTAGGGTAGATTGCAACATCATGATGCTGATTAGGTTATGTCTTATCCTGTAGACCGATGTTCGGTCCGAAAAGGCACTTCAATGTGGCTTCGCCAAGTGGTAAGGCACCGGGCTTTGACCCCGGGAGAGGAACACTCATTCATTGGTTCGAATCCAATAGCCACAGTTACCCTGCCAGTGGTCTAACTGGCTTAATCCAATACCTGCGGCGGCAGGTCAATAAACACGACCAGGAGGATGTTATGCAGAAACTTATTGACACACTTAAATCATTTGGAATTGAAATCCCGGAAGATAAACAGGCAGATGTGAAGAAAGCACTCTCTGAGCATTATAAGAACGCAAAAGAAGTTGCGAAAACTCTGTCAAAAGTCGAGGGAGAACGTGATGACTGGAAAGAACGTGCTGAGATAGCAGAAGAAACCTTAAAAGGCTTTGACGGCATTGACCCGGCGAACATTCAGACAGAACTTGCTGGATGGAAGAAGAAGGCCGAGGACGCAGAGAAGGAATTCAATGCGAAGATTTATGACCGCGATTTTTCAGATGCACTTAAAACAGCACTTGATGATGTTAAATTTTCCAGCGAGGCTGCAAAAAGGTCAGTCATGGCAGACATTAAGGAAGCAGGATTGAAGCTGAAAGACGGTAAAATCCTTGGACTGAATGATTTGATTGAGCAGATGAAGCAGTCTGACGCATCCGCTTTTGTAGATGAATCTCAGCAACAGGCTCAGCAGAATCAGGCAAGGTTTACTACTCATGTTGGACAGCAGCAGACACCGGGGAACATGACAAAGAAAGATATCGAAGCAATCAAAGACCCGTCCGAGAGACAGGCAGCAATTGCTCAGAATATCCAGTTATTCCAGTGATTTTTTACACCGACTATACGCCAGAGTATAGCCGCTAACCCAACGCCTTAATAGTTATGGGTAGAAAGGATTTTTTTATGCCAGCAAAAACAAATCTTATTATGACTAATGATATTCATGTCACAGCACGTGAGATTGATTTTGTTACCAGATTCGAAAGAAACTGGGAACACTTACGTGAAATCCTTGGTATCATGCGTCCTATCAAAAAACAGCCGGGTGCTGTACTGAAATCTAAGTACGCAGAGGGTACTTTACAGAGTGGACTTGTTGGTGAGGGTGAGGAAATCCCTTACAGCAAGTTTACTGTAAAAGAAAAGAACTATGCGGAAATGACTATCGAAAAGTACGCAAAGGCTGTATCTATCGAAGCAATCAAGGATCACGGTTATGAGAACGCTGTTCAGATGACTGATGACGAATTCCTTTTCCAGCTTCAGACTGATGTTACCGGCAGATTCTATGACTATCTGAAAACCGGTACGCTTACTTCCACAGAAACTACATTCCAGATGGCTCTGGCAATGGCTAAAGGCCGTGTTGAGAACAAATTCAAACAAATGCACAGAAACGTGACTGGCGTTGTTGGATTCGTGAACATTCTGGACGTATATGAATATCTCGGAGCAGCTGAGATCACCATTCAGAACCAGTTCGGATTCCAGTACATGAAGGACTTTATGGGATTTAATACAATCTTCTTACTGTCCGACAGCGAGATTCCAAGAGGGCAGGTTATCGCTACTCCTGTCGAGAACATCGTTCTGTACTATGTTGACCCGAACGAATCTGACTTCGCAAGAGCAGGTCTTGTATACACCGTATCTGGTGAGACAAACCTGATCGGATTCCATACGCAGGGCAACTACCACACAGCAGTATCCGAAGCGTTCGCAGTTATGGGGCTTACTCTTTTCGCAGAGTACATTGACGCAATCGCAGTAATCACCATTGATGAAACACCAACGCTTGGTACTCTGACAGTAAATTCCGTGGCTGGGACAGAGAGCGGTGATACAAAAATCACTGTAAATCCGGCTAAGGAAAATGCCGGCAATGTGTATAAATACAAAGTTGCAGCAGAAGCAGTAGCTGTTGGATATGGACAGAATCTCAGAAACTGGAGTACTTGGGATGGAAAAGCCGATATCACAGCAGCAACCGGACAGAAGATCACAGTGGTTGAGTGTGATGGAACATACAAAGCACTGAATGCCGGAAGTGCAAGCGTGACAGCAAAATGATGATCGCAGGAGGTAACTGGCATGGCTTATGCAGATTATAAATTCTATACAGAATCATTCG
>ERZ772818.1338-NODE-1338-length-21723-cov-3.895791_pt1 | contig 21723 bp, 27 predicted proteins | sample MGYA00580837_ERZ772818 | MGnify/ENA primary metagenome ERZ772818 (study PRJEB29015, sample SAMEA2737671) | human gut metagenome | biome: human gut; feature: human-associated habitat; material: faeces | place: China | collected 2012 ...
CAGTAATTGACCTTACGTCAGCATTTCTAAGCTTCGCCAAAGCAATAAGATTTCTCTTTTCTTCAACGAGATAATACTTTCCACGACCTGATTTAGTTCTAAGGGTCTTGTGGATTTCTACATTAGGAAGTATTTTTCTGAGTTCCTGTGCTTCAGCTTTTGAAATTGCGATCAAATTTTTAACCACCATTCATAATAAATTTTTGTTTAATTTGTCAATTTACATTTGACTTATTATGTGATAAAGTATATGCTGAAATAGTTTTGCTATATCACGAAAAGAAACTTTGATAGATTGATAGATTTTTCTTTCCAATAGGGTATGCAAATTTATTCGTTTTTGCACACAAAAATGCCCACAACCACGCTATTATGCGATTTGTGGGCATAATTTTCAATAAATTGCTAATTCTAAACTCGATTTTTATAATAGTAATTTCTTTTTATCTCATTATCTTTTAGACGTTGACACACATCACATCGAATAGTTTTAGTGTTTTTACTGCCAATCTCAAACTCAACACCACAATCACAACAAGTAATGATTTTAATATTTTGCTTAACATACCCTTGGCATTTAGAACAATACTTTTGATTCTTATGAGTTTTATAAAACCTTTTATGACAGCGAGGGCAATAGCTTAATCCGTCTTCCAAATTCTTTTTTATATTCTCATAAACTTCATCTCCAAATAAGAACCAAAACGCTCTCTTTAACGGAGTATGCCTTTTGCCAAACAAATCAAAAACAATGTTATCAATAATAACCTTTTTATCATAAGGCATATCCAAAATTCTTTGCTTTGCATCATCAAATACCGCTATGTAATTATTATATTTTTTATCATCTAAATTTCTGAAATTAAGAGTTGATGATATTTTTTTATATGTATTTGCAATTTCAGGTATTATTTCAGCATCAGGATTATTCATCAATACCTTGTAATCGAATTTTCCAATGTTCTCTTGCTTAAAATTAAAGTTAAGTTTTTTCTTGGGGAACAGTTTGATAATTCTATCTGTTGTGCAAGAAGAACATCTTTCAACTTGGTCAGATTTTTTATCCTTTGCAAACATGAAGAAATGTGGAACTTTAGCTTTAGTGTAACTGGTTATTATTTTGTTGATATTATCTGGTCTAACAGGTTTGTATAACGTCTTTGCATAATCAATAGTGTAATTTACTTCTGCCACAAGCCACTTTACAACGGTCAACCTTTCATCATCTATTTTACCGCTATTCCAAATTTTTGTTATATCATTGCTTGGAGAACCGATATTACCACCGTTATAAGCAAGTAATAATCCTTTATACAGATTTGACGGCGTTATAGGCTCAGGCGAAGCTTTGCGCATATCATAAAATAATGGCACGATATTTTTCATATTTCTTTCAGCAGCATCAATAAGTGTTCTATTATTAGTCACAAGTAATTTATCACCATCGAAGTCACATTGTACAATCCTTGAAATCAGATCGTGACTGCTAATATAAATTGCCCTTGTGTCAAACCAATCAATATCTGTACAATTTATTCTTATCGGGTGTTCCAAATATAAATGAGGACTTCTCAAACAATCAAGTTTCTCACCGTTATCATACAATTTACAACATACTTCTCCATCTTTTAAAAGTCCCTTTGGATTTTCAACTCCTAAAAACAGCCATTCGCAAAAAGCATATAAATCGGGAATTACAAATGTGTACTTACCCCCCATATCAAAACGTGCTGACCATAAATCTTTTTCTAATTTATTCTTTATTTCTTTAAGAGTATTTCTACAATGTAAATCAGAAAGTAATTCAGGATATATCTCTAAGCACCTCTGAAAACCAGTCTTATCACAATTCCACTCAGTAACGCCAAACACCTTGAGCATCGTCTTTACATCACTTGCCATTTTTTCAATATCTTGAACATTTGATTTTGCAAGTGAATGTATTTCTTCATCAGTCATATCTGAAAGTGTTTGTATCATCTGATAGTTGATTACTGAGTCCGAAATAATATCTTCTTCACGATTACATATTCCAGCAGTACAATGATATTTCTTAAAGTTATCCTTATACTCATTCCAATCATCAAAAAATTTCCACATCTTTAATTGACTTTTAGTGAATATGATTTTGATATTCTCCTTTAGTATATCGTGTTCTTGTCCATAAATATCTGTTACCACACCAGTAGCTTTGTTTTCTTTAATGAACCTTATAAAATCAAACTTAGCAAGCAATCCCTTTATCCACGGCAAACGCACCATAAAATTTCTATCTGTTAATTCAGGAAGTATCATACCTACGCCATCAGTTTGAGTAAACTCTAAATCTTTTGTTACTCGTTCAATGTTATAGGTTTTGTCATCAATATAATCTACTGTACCATTGATTATATTCTCAAAATCATCAACAACAATACAATCATCAATGTTGAAGTCTTCCCATAAATCTGTTGCTGAGTTGCAAAGAGCAAGATATGCTAAAAACTTGTTGATACAGATAGAACCTTTTTTATTTATTCTGTCAATGCTTAAACCAGCCGTGAGTGAGTTCCAATAAGTATTAAGTAAATCTTCTCTTACAGCAACAAGCTTTTTAGTGCGTATCTGACCTGCCGATGCCGAGAAGAAAGTATACTTATAACCATTCATATAGAATCCATGTTTAACTATGCTTTCAGCAACATCAAAGAAAAACACCTTTACAATAACGATCTCAGTATTAAACTCACGTTCTTTCAGTCCAAAATACCTTGTCAATGAACTATCAAATATAGATACTCGTCTTTTAATTGAAGGATTCCTTTCTTTATCAAACAGTTTATCGTCTCTTGCCGTTCTTGTAATATCAATATTGTTATGTAGTATTTTCTTTAAGTCAGATTTAGCGCTTTTTATGTATTCATTTAAAAAATGCCAAGTATCAACTTTGCCTGCTATTTTAACTTTTTCAGCTGTGTCATACTTAGTTTTTAATTTGTTTTTCAAGTGTCTTGCTTTAAGAAGCCTTTTTTCGATTTCATTTTCTTCATCAGTATAAAAGCAAGCCGTATCAAGACCATAAACATAATATAATTTATTTAATGCCAACTCTTATCATCTCCTCAAAATTAATAAAAATCTGTTTTTATCATACATTTGCTTTTTCGATTCTCTCTTTGGCTATCTCAAAATATATATCATCAAGCTCAATACCAATAAATTTACAATTAAGATTTTTACAAGCTACACCCGTGCTACCACTGCCCATACAATTATCAAGAACAGTTTCATTTTCGTTTGTGTAAGTTTTGATTAGATATTCAAGTAACTCCACAGGTTTTTGAGTTGGATGCAGCTTTCCTTTATGTGCAGCATTAGAAAATTCAAGTATATTTGTGGGATAGTAAAGATTATTAAAAGTTTTTAAATTTTTAAATTTGCCATACACCATATCGCCATTGCCTTCACGATGATTATAAGCACCTTTATTTCTGGGCTTTCCACGTTCAACCATTATTGGATAATATACGGGTTTCCCATTAGAAAAAATACTAATTATTTCAGTACGTTTTAACGGTCTTATTTTAGCGTTTAAAAATCCATTAGTTGATTTTTTATCCCAGATCCAATCATATTTCCATTTTTTTATATTACTTATACGTAAATAAGTCGAAAATGGCTCATTTCCAAACAAACAGATAACTCCATTATCTTTGATAATACGATTATATTGTTCCCACAAAGGCTCAAAAGGAATTACAGTATCCCACTTGCAAGCAGTCGTTCCATAAGGTAAGTCGCATAAAATCATATCTATCGACTTATCAGGTATATCTTTCATAAGTTCAAGACAGTCACCATGCCAAAGTTCTATATCATTCATATTTTGTCACCTTCCTTACTACTCTGTATCAGCTCCCACAAATCTTCCAATGTTTCAGAAGGTACAACATTATTATTTACATCAGTGACTTCCATATCTTCCTTAGTTCCCCATTCTTTCTCATATATGTACCACTCTATCCAATATTCATTATCACCGATAATTTCAGAAATAGTCTTTATAATAGGGAACAATGATATATCATCAATAAATCTATCACTAACGTCTCCAAATAACTCATTAAGTTTGTCATATATACTTTCCAATGAGTAGTATCTTTCCTTTATAATAGTCATAAGTTTTATAAATTTCTCTTTATTCATTTTTATTATCTCCTTTATAAGAATATAAAATCTGAATGAGAAATTAAACACGTTATATTTTACATACAAACTTTATCTTTAAACAGTTACTATGCCAATATCCCCATTCAGATTTTATTATTTATATGTATTTAACAGTCATAACCCATTTCTTTGGCTTTTCTGCGAGATTCAGCTCTTTTATCAGCTTTCAGTTTTAATTCAGCACAACCACATTCAGGAATCCAAGCTTCTATGTAATCAATAACTCTTTGATAATCACCCTTTTTAGTACGAGCAATTTTACTTCCAAGACCTGCGTGAGAACGTGTGTCAGCATAAAGTCTCTGAATAAAAATTTTCATATATTTAGAGATATCATCATTATTGTAACTGAGAATATAGCATACTCTTTTCCTTGCTGATTCAATTATAGTTTCTTGCTGTGTAGTAGTAATTTCTTCATTTAGTTTAAGCTGTGTCATATCTCCTTTGAGTGTGTCAATATCACTTCTAACAGCATTTATCGAGTTAGTTACAATGCCAAGCTGTTGTGAAATTTGACTTGTAGTCATTGCATTTTGACCTACAATATTCATAAGCGTCTGCATATCATAATTACTATTTACAGTTGAATTAACTATTGCTTCCATAATTTTTCTCCTTTAATTTTAATCAATGTTCTTTAAAATGTTTTCTGCCCAAGCTTTAACTAATGTTACAGCTTTTATATATGCTTTTCTCTCAGATGTGGGTAACTGCTTAATTTTATCACTTAAATAAGCAAGACCACCCACATCTTTAATAAATGTGTCTACCTTTGCACAGAAAAAGATGGCATCATCAATAATTTTATTCTCAACCTTTTTCTGTATACTCTGTTCTTTTTCAATTCTAATCTGTTCCTTTAAAGCACTTAATTCTTTGTGTTTAGCATCAAGCTCAGAACGAAGCTGTTGATTATCTTTTGCACGTTCACGATTAAGTTTAACCAAATCATCGTAATCGGCAGGTTTAACTTCAATTGTTTCGGTAGGGCGATTGGCAAGCTCAGTTTCAAGTGACTGTATCTTCGCCTTGAGTTCATCAACACGCTTCATTTTGGTTTCATATCCAGCGATTTGGTTCTCCTGAGATTTTATTTTCTCGACATATGTATTGACTTGATCCTGAGTCAGAGTCGTATCAACTGGCAGCGACTTTACGAGTTCTTTCTGCTCATAAGGTGAGAGCTTTGTAAGGATTTTGCTTGCCGTGGTTTTGGTGAAAACACCAGTGTCGAGAAGCTCTTTGATTTCGGGAGTGAGTTTACTTTCAATGGCAAGCATTTCTCGAAGCGTTCTTGGAGATACGCCTAACTGTTCAGCGATTTCGTCTTGCGATAAAATGGACTGGCGATTATCGCCACTCCTCTTGTATTGATTATCTCCGTGCTTTCCTCCGCACAACGCTACATATTCTGTTGCAATTTTTCTTTGCTTTGCGTCATCATTTTTTGTACGCCCGAAATTCGCTGCAAGCAAAAGTTTTAACTTTTCGTTCTCGTCTGTGAGGTCATCACGAATCATAATAGGGACAAGATCAATGTCAAGCTCCTTACAAGCCTTTAATCTCTGATGACCACTGATAACTGTCATATCTGGTGATACAAGGACGGGGGAGAGAATGCCATCCTGCGAGATGGACTGCTTGAATTGTTCATACTCTTTGCCTTGAATATCATCGAAGAACTCAGCATTTCGAGGGTGAACCTTTAATATGTTGGTTGATACATAAATTATTTCTTTACTCATATCAAACACCTTTCTGATATTTTTTTATTGAATGAATAAAGAAAATATCAATATCAATATTTCATAGACTAATTTACCTACTAAAGTATCACATATCAATATTTTCTTTGTTTGTGTGATGATTTTAATCTAAATTGCCATAAAACTACTCATTTGATTTATTTCTCTGTGATCCTGCTCTAAGCTTAGCAAGATGCTCTTCAGATATAACACGTTTTTCTCTAATCTTAGTCAAGTCTCTAAATGAAATTGGCTTCTTGTCTGTAGATTTAAATGTTGCACTTTGAACTGTTCCGTCTGAAACAAGTATGCCTTCAGATGTCTGTTCCCACCCACGTTTCTTTAAAGCATTAATATACTTGGCAATGTTGGTATCGACCTCCCAAACCCACCTATCATTTTCATCAAGTGTCAGACTAATATGTAATTCTCTTTCTTCAGCGAGAGGACGTTCTGTTACTTTATAAGTTATCATTCTTATTATCTCCTTCTGATTTGCCAGCGTTTATGTATTTGCATTTCAGACCAATAATACCATCACCTTAATATGCAGCTTCAATATTATCAACATATTTTAGTATATCCCACATATGTTTTAACTTAAATACATATACCATTTTACCCTTATGTAATTCTGAAATGCAGTCATTAATGAATGAAACATAATAATTATCTAATGTAGTCACTTTATCATTTGTAGCACCCTGATATGTACAAATGCGTTTAAGTTTTTTATCTTTGCTTTTAACCATGTTTAATTCAAAATATGCAATTGCATCATTTAAAAACGTGTCCATATTGTTAGGAATAAACCCACCACACCTAGGATTTGGCATACTATGACGAGCAAAGCAGCAGCTATAATTCATAGTACAGTGACTACACCGATAAGGAATAGCATATTTATTTATGTCGTGGTTAATATTCATTTTTGCAATCACCTCACTTTCTGCAAGGAAAGCATTAGCTGTTTCAATGAAGCATTGTTGATTATAGGTTCATCAGCAATAGTAGATTTCATTTTAATCATTCTCCTTTATAAGTGTCTCGCCACTCACATCTCACTCAGACCCACATCCCCACATCGCCCATATCCTCTGAGCCAAGCCCCGTTTCAATAAATATGTTTCGAGCTGTCAGAAGGATATAAGTATATGGGTTTAAGTTAATATTTATTTTTAATAATTATACAAGTGATGTTATTATCTACTTCAAATTTTAACTTTCCATTATCCCCACATATTTTTCATTGAGTATCTTGGTGAACAACTCCTTTAGTTCAGGAGTATCATCTACTATATCTATAGCATAAGGATTATAGGTTATGTCGTGCTTCTCTATGTATTGTTGCTTGAACTTGTCCACTGGCATATCATACTCTTCACGCATAGTTTTGTATATTTCTCCATAAATAGTTCTGATACCATCGTTAGTATTATTGCCCATACGAGAAGCTAAGTGTCTGATCTGTATACTCACATCGGTCTTCCATTTGGAGTATAATGTTGGCGGTGTGATTGTGGTGAGCAGCTGTGCGATACGAGAGATATTATTAGTTGCACCAGCTATCTGAGTGGCGGTTTCTTTACTTATAGTAGGAGCATTGCTTGAAGTTGCTTTATTAATGATAAGATTTTCAATAATATCATAACACCAGTCCATAAATTCATCGGCAACTGGCTGACGTGACCAACGGCAAATTTCCATTATACCTTTACGATTATAAAAGGTACGTTCTTGAATGGCTCCGTTCCCTTCATTACCGCCACCCCCAAACTGGGGGGAGCGACTTAGTTCACTCTTTATACGACAACTAAATCTATCCAGCCTGTCCTTATGCTTCAAGTGAATTTTCTCAATAGCCTTTGCTGGATTACTATATCCCAATGCTCTACCAATCTGTTCTCTCGTTACAAGGTATTCATCATCGGCAGTGTTCCAAAAATCACAAGGAATAGCATCCATAAAGTTTTCTGTGGCTGTAAGTTTTAATGCATTCATCTCAACATCTCCTTTAATATATATTTTTTTAATTCCGAGCCTTTTACTGCTCCTAAGTATAGTATATACTGGAAATTTCAGTTTGTCAAGTGATTTTTATGATAAATTTTATCACTTACTTGCTATTAACAGAAGGAGCAAGTACAGGAGCAAATTCCTCAACCCCATACCTCTGTTTAAGCTCTTCCAGTAATGCCTTGATATTATTCTCAGCTTGGTCATCAGGAAGTACATATATATTAGGCACATTTCTCGGCTCACCGTCTATGTAACAACTGCCTGTAGTGTATTTAATGAAGAGGTTATGGTCTACAAAAGCATCAAGACAAGTATCTATCGTCTTACGATTAAGGCGTAAATCCCTCACAATAGTTTTCTCCAACCCATAATGAAATCCATAAGCTTGTTGCTTGTTTTCAATCATACGACTTCTCATATATGTATATATCTTTAGCAACACAGGTTTACTTATAGGGGATTTAATAGCCATAAGCACATCAAACACAGGGATAGTAAGCTTGGCGAATGTCTTAGTGGGAGTATCATTGAATTTTTCAAGTACATTAAAGACAAGATACGATACACCCGAAGCAGTCAACACATCATCACCATACACTTGAGCTAACTCTTTTTTGCTGATAAGCTCTTTTAACGTAAAGCGTATATAAGATGAAAATGAGTTTTTATTTCTATTATTCTCTGAATAACCACAACGTTCTCTAATATAATTTATAGAGATACCTGTAGTATCATTTAGATTGGTCTTCTCCCAAAGACAGAATTTAATCATCTCACGCTTGTAGTCTGTCTCTAAGTAATCGGTAGGGACAGGGTAAAAGTATTCCAAAAATTGTCATCTCCTTTTTTGTTTTTTATAAAATAGGGTATGTTGCACTGTATGCAACCTAAATTTCAAAACTACTTACATCCAGTGCAACCTATTTTTCAATTTTAGTTGCAATACTGTCACTTCTACTGGAACGTCTTAAGAATATATAAAGAATACATAAAGAATAGATTTTGGGCGATAATGTTTTGCAACTTGATTTAAACAGTTATTTGTAAAGGCAGTCAATTCAATTGACACCCTTGAATAATAAAGCCCCATTCAGAACGCTTATGTTAAACTCGATATCCCCAAACTATCCCCAAACTGGTGGGATCGACTTTAGATTACTTTCAATATGGCTCACTTTGGGCTATGTTGTTAATTTTCAACCACCCTCACTTTGGGGAGAGTTGCTATTAATTTTTCAACTGTTACCGTTTTGGTTACGGTTAAGGGTAATAAATGATGATTATAAAATTATGCTGCTCACAGAAAGTATGAAATGCTTTTTAAGGTTTTTATTTTGCATTTATTATTTTTATCATCTCCTTATTTATGTGTATATGTGCAAAATATTCTTGCTTACTTCTTATTATAACATCTATTTCTTTTTTGTCAAGTGCTTTTTAACATCTACTTATTGAAATTTGTGATTTCTTAGACCCCATATTGATTGTTTAACCCCTTGCGTATTTCTGTCCAGCAAAGCTGTCCAGAAACGCCCCATTTCATTGGGGCTATACGCTTGTCCGAAAAAACAAGTTTTTCGTCCAGTATAAATTATTTATTTGCTCAATCAGACACTGAGACAACATGGATATCATATATAGTTCTTTCTTTTCCGTATTTATCTATAGTCATTTGTTTTCTATCAATTTTGAAAACCGTTCCAATATCAAGTATCAACTCACCATCTCCTGCATTGTGCTTTGAATTATTAGCTTGTAAATCATTTCCAGCTATGTTACTAAAGTAACCTGTAAACAAATAGTTTGTACCTTTGGGGATTAAAATATTCATATATACATTTCGATAGTATGTGTAATCAAAAAGTAAAGTAGTGTACACAAATCCATTGTGGTATAGATAACCCTCTGGATATCCATTTTCTTTTGCCAACTGCATTTCATAATGAATAGATTCTACACCTCTATGAACAATTATGTCCTCCTTTAATGTGTGATTTTTTATTAATCTTTGTAAAAGTTCTTTTTGAAAAAGAATATCACCACTTAAATTAGACCTTTGACGAATGACGTTATTAAGTGATGTACCTATACGATTAATTATTAATTTTTCTTTTTCGGTGATCCTTTCATATGGATTTTCAACTGCAATAAATTCGTTTATATCTTCTGCTGTTTTAAATTCTTTTGGCTCTTTTTGAAAATACATATTACTGCTCCTTTTATTTTTTTTCTATAGTATATCACATATTATTATTTTTTACAAACCTATAATTTTAATGACCTTCGATTTATTTTAATAAACTTGCGATATTTACCTAATTTAAGATACTTCTGATGCCTTAGATATAGGTTTAATTTTAGATACTTTTGATTGATTTTTATAACATTCGGAGAAAGTATAGGTTTTATCGTTGTTTGAGCGATTTAGGGTTTATGTTGATTTTTGGAGCGTTTGAGGTGTGATCTGAAGTGAACAAGCTGTATTTTTGATTTGGACTTGATTGCAGATGAGATATTATGATGTTATTCTTGTGATACTTATATCAGGCTCTGTGATTAGATTTGAGAGGTATTTGTGTAGATAGGGTAAGATTATGTTTTGAATATGAAAGTAAGCGTAGAGTGTGTTGTAGTTTGTCTGAGAGTGTGTTATGGATGAGGATTTTTTGGTTTTGATATAGGGGATTTTTGAGATTGTTTTTATTGATCTAGAAGTGGGATGGATAGGGGAGTTTGTCGAAGAGCAGTACCGAATGATTTTTGATGATTTTTGGAGTGAGAGATTTGGTGGTGAGATTTTTGGTGATTTGGTGATTTGAGTGTTGATTTGGATTTTTAGACGTGTGAGTTGAGTGGAACTACTATAGGCTTTCTGAACAATCAAACTGCAATTTCAAATGTAAACATACCCCTCTGTATTGCCGATTCTATGCCGTTTTTCTCCAAAACACGACATAAACAGAAATATTTTAGAAACATTCTTGCTAACATTTCTTAATGAATTTTAGATCTGGCTTTTGGCAACATTTCTTGAAAATGTTATTTTTGTATGTGCCGAATTGGTTGTGCTTCTATACAATAGATATACCCCTAGGGGTATAAGTTCGCTATAAATTTATTTAACACTGTTAACTAATTAAAACCGAACCAAAGCATAATCAAGCAAACTAAAGAAAACAAGAGAAAATAGAAGCATATGCAAGATATTTTAAAAATATCCTACAATTCTATTATCTCTATCATTCTATTTACAATCTATAATCTTCGGTGGTATCACAGCATCCGACACAATACATTTAAGTATAAAATTATGCTCATATGCTCATCGGGTAAGCTCTTCAGGCTCTCTCAAACTAACACAAAAATCTATCGGCAAAAAACACACATAACTAAATCAACACTCAATAAAATATTGCCGATAATATTTTTGACTATAACATCAGACCTCTGATAATATTCTCCCAACTTCCAGATTCTCGCCTAATCATAAATAATAACACGTCATATAAACAAATATACACGCTCCACAGCAACATTATATACAATAGTATAATTACACTACCGCATATAATAAGTGGCTGTATAGGCGTGTATGGCGTGTATAGTGATATGTTATCGGTTGTATTCCTCTGTTGGTATATCATTATTTATTATATACAACGCTGCATTTATAAATAGTGACTGTTTACTTATATTCATATCTTTGCAATATTTCTCAATAATTTCATAATCCTTTGGCTTTATGCGTAATGCTGCATTTCTGTAGTTTTCTTTATTATACTTATTGTTATAATCTGATTTGTTATACATTTTGTATCATTCCTAACTATAATATTTTGTGCATTTTTATATATAGCTTTTCTGAATTTGTGATTATAATTTTTAAATTTGTGCAATATCACAACAAATACGCTTTATATACGGTATATTCAACTGTTTATACGCTATTTTATGCTTATATTTTGTTGTCATTTTGCACAATTTACGTCATAATGCACAAAGTAACTTACTTTACACCTGCGTTAATGTGTGCTATAATATAATTACAGTAAAGGAAAGGACAAAACGAAAGTTAAACCTAAACTTTACAAGTAAATAAGAAAGGACGGTAATACATAATATGTCAGACTATGAAAACGCCGATACAGAGTACACCACATACTCATATATCGGCAAGGCTGACGGACGTGAATATGCGACTTGGGAAGAAGCCATTGAAGCAAATCCACGTAATTAAGCCGTAAATTACAAGGGCAGAAAGCGACATCAAGGACGCCCTTGTAATTCATAGTCTAAGCATAACACAAAAAAACGAAATTGTCAAGCATATTTTTATCCCTTGTTTGTATTGTCTATATACATCTTGCAAGCTCTAACAATTAATTCCGCTTTACTGATATTATTCTTTTGGCAAAACTCTTCAATAATATCATAATCAGCAGGTTTAATATTTGCTTGAATTTTGCGGTAATTTTCTTTGTTATATTTATTGCTTGCTTTAATATGGGCTTTACTCATCGGCATAAATATCACTTCTTTGTATATTATGCACAAACAAATAACAGTAATCTATGTTATATTTATGCACGATTTTTCTGAAAAACTATTGACATTAACAGTAATCTATGTTATAATAATAACAGTAAAAGACAAGAGAACAAAACAAAAGCAAAATGCCCTTTACAAAATAAACCGTATCCGATATAATATAAGTACCAATTATATTATAAGGTGGTGACAAGGTGGTGTATGAAATGACTGGAAGAGAAGTTGTTAATCTGATTGACAAGCTCAGATCTGAAGGACTTGACGATACAAAGATAATTGAAATTATCAAGTATGTTGAGTTAAACGACCCCAAAAACAACACATCAACCAAATCAGATAATAACTAATCATAACACAAAGCCCCGAAAAAGTCAAGCCAATAAAACGGCTTGACAAATCGGGAGCTAAAAAATATAATAAATTAAAGGAAATTATAAAATGACTACAATAAAAGTAACGTTCATTCAAGTGCTCCGCTTCAGACTTTCCGAATTTTTCAGAAGGTCGCACAAAAAAGCAGAAGCAAAAGCCTGCACGATGCAGAGCATATAATCTAGTGGCTTCAGCGGTTGAGCCTATAAATCAGCCGTCAATATCACGACAAAAAGGTAAATCCCTTCAAGCCGTGCCAAAGATAAGCAAATAATAATTATGGAGGTTAAATATTATGTATAATACATCAAAGAAAATTACAAATAAGGAAGCTAAAAACATAGTTGCCAATAAGTCTATAATTTGGGTTGATGATTCAGACATCGGAGCATATACCAATGACACAAATTACTATAATTCTGGAGTTTATGGCTGGAATTACTCAATCGCATATAATACACGCCTTGACAAATGGATCATATGCGGTTATAGAATCCCTAACAGCATTTTAGCGGCAGCTTCAGAAGTTATCAAGATGAGCCAAAAAGAAGCGTTTATCAACGGTTAAATAAACATTTTTCAAGCCGTTAAACATCAAACGCAAGCAAATAATAAAATCTGTTTGACGGCTTTATAAAGTGCTTATTTTAAGCATTAAAAAATTATATGGAGGCGTAAGCTATGGGCAAAAAAATAAAACTTGATTTTGGGGAGTTTGTACGTTTTCTTGATGAAAGAAAAAATGGCTACTATGATTTTTATAGAACAGCATTAATCAAAAATGATAAAAAAATCTATGGTACGGCATACAAACTAACAAGATCATTAACTAATGATGATAAAGCATATATATTATCATGGAAAAATACACGGCTTTTTATATCTCAAGCACAATATGCACCAGAATTGAAAAATAATTTGGTGTTTATCGCTGATAAATGTATATAATAAAACGTGTATTTGATAGGAGGGTTTTAAAATGGATATAACCGTAAAATATAACCGCAAAGATTTTTTCAACTTAGAAGATTATACAGAGGATATAAAGAAAAATGCAGATTTTAATGATCTGAAAAAAGCGTTTTCAACACTTAAAAAAGACCGTAATTTTGCAATTCAGATTGATAATTACTGCCTAATATTGATAATTACTGCCTAATCTGGGATACAATAGCAGACTTTGAACACGGTTCATTGACTTGCGCGGTTTATATTCAAGTAAATAAAATTCACATTTGATAGGAGGATATATAATAATGAAACATATTGCACATTGTACATTAAACGGAGGCTACACAAATCAGTGCGAAATTATTATTGATACAGTGCAGCTAGAAGAAAACGTATTTGAAAGCATGGCGTTGACTCTTGCTGGAGATGAGTTAAGAACATACACAGCCGATACAGAAGAAAAAGCATTTGAAAATTATGCACGACTCATTAACGAATTTGCAAATCCATTTCAGAAAGCTATATTTAACGCAAATTTGAAAAGCGGAAGCAAGTACACGTTGATATATTTCAATGATTTTGGATTTCCTGTTACAGATAAAATCGTATTTAATCGCTTTGAGTTTACGACTTATGCACAATATGCTGATGTTATAAAGATGGAATGCAAGCGTATTAGAAAGCGTAATAACATGCAAATGTATCTTTATAATAAATCGTTAATAATCCTTGACGGATGGCACAATTTAAAAGATGAGGACATCTATACTATAAAAGACAAGGGTAATGTTATTACTAAAATGTCAAAATATGGTTGTTTTGATAGTCGTTATATAGATGAGATGGAAACACTGTATAAAGATTATATCATCATGACTTACAAGCAATATAAAATAGGCACAAACGGCAAAACATACGCATAATATCATACCAGCGGAACGCCTAAACTGCTTCCGCTGCACATCTCCCGATTATCTGCATGAGGATATGAGGAAGAACCAAACGCCACAAACACTAACGGAAAATTAAACAGGAGGACAATAAACCATGCGAAAAGTAACTTATACCATAGATGAGAGAAAATACTTTAAAACGGAATCTTGCCATGATTTCAAGGTAATTTTTACATTGTATGGAGGTGAAAAATTCGTTGACCATCATACACTAACAGACTTTGACGGAAAAAAGATTAACCTTGATAGTGTAGATACTTTTCAAAGGGTCTGCATATTAAACGACTGCGTGAGGCATTTTGAAGGAGAAAGTTGCATAGATGGCGATACGCCCTGCGGAGTGGTTTCTATTGAAGAGGATAAGCAGCAATAAAATGTTTGTTTTGTGAGGAGGATTTAACAATGACTAAAGCGGAAAAAGCAATAGAAAAAGCCTATAAGGCTAAATGTAAACTCGCAATAGTATACAACGTTGAAATGACTTCTATAATTTGGATGGGTGGCAACAAGTTTATTGTTGTTGATAATGGAAAAGAAATCGAAGTCAATGCGGAATAAAACAATACTTTGATGACTTTGATAAAAGGAGGAAAAATTCAATGTTCATAATAGTTTTAATGCTCTATCTTTTCGCAGGCGTATGTGAAGATATATGGCTTCAGATCAAAAAATAACACGGAGGAAAAGATAAAATGAGAACAAAAGTAAGAACAACAAAACGGAATATAAATATTATAAACCTTGTAAGCACTGTAATATTATTGTATATCCTCGGAAGTTTTTTCGAGGTCAATATACATAATAGGCTTGATGCCGATCCATTGGAAAATCCGTATAACGTGTTTAGCTTACTAAGTCAAGCTATGGAAAATAATTGAGGAGGAATAGCCATGAGCAACACAACATTCACAAGCTTTACGGAAATCCTTACAAGCTTATATAATGGCAATAGGGGAGAAGCCCAGCAGGCAGCGGAAGTTATCAAGTATGATAACACATTCAGTCTGTCGGAAGAATCCCAGCGTCATAAACAGTATAGGGCTAATTATGAAGCCCTGAGACTGAAAAAGTATTTTGAGGACGTAACCATTCATTAGCGATGCAATAAAAATCGATTGACTTCACACGGATATTATGATAGATTAAATATAAAAAAGTACATTTAACAGGAGGAAAATATTATGACTATACAGGATTTTATGGAATTACTTATTGACGGTGACTCACAGCATTTTAATATTTACGATAACGAAAAGGAAGAAATTATATTTGACGGATCTGGAAGTGAAATACCCGATGAACTTCTTGATGAGGAAATTTCTTCTATAGATAATATTTATGGAGATAACGGCGATATTATCACATTAAATATCAATTAAGTGAAACATATTAACGCAAAAGAAATTATAGCGGAAAATCTCACCTCAGATATAGTTTTTATATTTGATGTACGTGATATACTTAATTTTAAAACATAAAGAGGAATTATACATGAATACTAGTAGACTTTGTGGTGGAAATTTTGACTTTCGTAAGGTACAAATAATTGATGTGCTTGGTGAAGCAAGTATCACGTTCTCTCCAAACCTTAATAGTGTACCTGATGATTGCAAATTCAAATTTTGCCCTGAGTGTGGAAGAAAATTGACAGATAAAATTGAAAGTGAGGAAAATAATAATGCGACTTGAACGGAGATGATAAAAATGCCAAAAATAATTCCCATCGAAGAAACCGAATTTACACTTGAAGCAAACGGCTGGAGTTTTCATATCTGCCTAGGAAGCCATACAAGCGGAAATTATATAGCGATCCCCGACTGGGGAATATGCTCTGAGGCATCAGACTGGAACGATGTGCAGTGGAATAAAGAGCAGCTGGAAAACAGCCTGAACGAAACAATATCGAATAATGCCCAAATAATTGCTATTGCAGTATGCAAATATATGATGGAGTAAATCAACCCCTACAAATACAAAACCCGACAAGTTAACGTAACTAATAAAACAAAATACCTCTTGACAAATTGAAAAAAATATGTTAAACTAAAGCTATTGAAATAATAGTGCGTTTTATCATTTTCACAATTTTGTCAGGAGGATTTTTATGGATAAATTTAAAATGTACCAAAAAGGTATCAGCATTAAATCCCTTTATAATATGTACTATGAAGACGTCCCCGAAATTGACTTCACGGACGATATGCAGCGTGGAGAGGTGTGGAGCAATACCCGAAAATCACTCTATATCCATTCAATCTTACTGAAGATTACCGATGCACAGTCCCCATTTATTGCAGGTGTAAGGGAACTCCCCAACGGAAATACTCTCCTGAAAATCTTTGATGGAAAGCAAAGAGGAACAACCATAATCCATTATATAGACGGAGATTTTGCCCTCACGGGACTGACAAACGAGCCTGACATATATCTCAACGGAGAACCCGTCAAGCTTCAGGGCAAGCGTTTCAAGCAGCTTCCTCCCAAGCTCCAAAGCTGGATATTAGATACAACTTTGAATATTTCTATCATGGAAAATGCAACTCCCGAGCAGGAATCACTTATTTTCCGCAGACTTAATAACGGAAAATCCATGAGCAAATTTGACATCGCACGTTCTTATAAGCAGGGAATGGAAGATATCAAGGAACTTACTAATCACGAGCTGTTTAATGTGATGCTCACCTCAACGGAAAGAAAAGCACTCAAACAGCAGGAAATTATAATCAGATCGTGGATAGCCCTCTTTGAGGACGAACCAAATTTAACACCAGCTCACGTTAATGAGGTTATGAAAGTCCTCAGTATTGATGCAGACGAAAGGGAACAGCTTAAAACATCATACGACTTTATGTTTGAAACATATAAGATCATGTCAATAGAGAAGGAAAATTCAGACGTGATCAAACTGATGTTCAAGCCCACACATTTCATCGGATACCTGCCATACCTGGAAAAATTCGATACACCCGAGCAGTTTGCAAAGTGGGTGGAAAAGTTCTTTGGAAATATGCCTGAGGCATACGCATCGCTTGTCCGTGAGCATACAACCAGCCCTTCAAGTATAAAGGCAAGAAGAGAACTTATAGAAAAATCAGTCAATGAGTTCCTCGGAAAATAATATCAATATAAAAAATATAAAAAATAATCGTCATCTTTGATCAGGTGACGATTATTTTTATTTGTCGGAACAATAAATATATTGACATATTTGGAAAAGCATGGTATAATACAAGCAGTAGGGAATACATTGGCGTTGTTTTGAAGAGTTTGGACGTATAGAGTAGGCGGTAAACCTCCCGACCATCACCACATTGGTTGGAAAGGAGGTCGAAATTCACAAACCTTTGTGGAATAACTGCAAAGGAGAGTGGAAATTATTTCTATTGATACTATTATAAATATTATCAGCTGTGTTATTACACTGGTTGATTTTATCTTTAGTCGTATAAAGAAGTAATCCGCCTAAGTACCAGTTAGGCGGATTATTAACACTTAAAATCATTAATTCGTCGGGAACTATCGTCTATCCAATGTGTTCCCTACATTTATTATTATACAGTATATACGCAAATTTGTCAAGAGAAAAGTCTGTATTTTTATAGATTTTTCTGCACAAAAAAGGAATATAAAAAAGATGCTAAAAGGATGTTTGTTTCAGACGTCCTTTTTTATTACCCAAATCTAAGCGGAAATTTTTTGGATTTTTACCAATAAAAATGTCATCATGAGTAAAAGGCTAATGTTTTTCGGAAGAAATAGACTTTATAAATTCGGAAAAATTGTCAAAAACTTGCCGTTCCAACGGAGAAGTCAAAAACTTGTTTCTTTTATAGAGTGTTTCCATGCGTTCAGCACGTATCTTAGCGGAAGCCTGAGATATATTGCATATCATAGCAATGTCTTCAGCGGAATGAATGTTGCAGCCCCATAAAACGCAAGCAGGCGCCAAAATGCCAATAGCAAAGCGTTCAGCCTCATATTCATCACTTGTCGGAATAATCAAATGCCCCAGCTCATGAGCAATGGTGTAACGTTGTGCCTGATGCGTCTCAGAATCATCAACAATAATATAATGCTTGCCTTTGGAAAAAATAAGCTTTCCTCTCTGACCATGAGATAACCGCATTTCATGATCAGATAAGTCGGAATTTTTTATAATATCAACATTGTAATGATGACATATTACCGATAGCCTGGTCGGAAGAAATGATATGCCACAGTCAATAAGACAGCGCCAAGCAGCATCTCTCGCCTTGATGTAGTTACTATAATCCAAAAAGATCACCCATAACTATTATGGAAGATCATGCAGAATATATGAGCGGAAAATATAAACATCATTGCCTTAAAAAGCAATAAAATACGATGGACAAATCGATTTGTTTGTGATATAATATACTTATGAAATATAATAGGAGGTAATAAAAACAAATGGTTAGAATTATTATTTACCAATAAGGAAGATATAAAATCAGGCAAAAGATATATTACAATTAACAAAATTTTTGAAAAAACATTGAAATTGGAAAAATAATATGATAAAATAGAGGTGTAAAAATGATAACCAAAATGATTTTACAAAGCAATAATTTTAAAGCAGAATATAATGTAAATGGAGAGACATATATTATGGATTACGCTAAAGAAATTAACTTAAAAACAAAAACTTCATCTGTAATCAAGTTTTTGAATTGGTCTATTTTAGACGGAATTAAAAAAGGATATAAAGATTTTAAACTTATAATTGAAGACGATGGAATATTTTCCAATACTTGTGTTCCTATAGCAGCTTTGCTTCAATATTATAAAAACAAAGAAGATCTGACTTTTGAAGTGGTTCTTCCACTAAATGGATATATAGAACATACTCATATGAATAATCCTTTAGTTGCCAAGGATTATATACATAGTTATCAGATAAATTCACCTTTTGACATCGTATGGTTTTTTGATAGTGATGTTGAGGTTAATACTCTTGTAAATAATTATCTGTTGTGCCTTCGTCAATCAGAAATTATAGCAGATGGCGTTATCGGAAGCATTGAGTGGTGTATTAACGAAGTAATGGACAATGTGCTTCAACATTCAGGAGTAGGCTGTGGTTATATTATGGGTCAAATACATCAAAGTGCTAAAAGACTTAGTTTCTGTATATTTGATTATGGAACAGGAATATATAATTCTCTGAAAAGTTCATCGGAACATCATCCTCAAACGCCTATTGATGCAATTACAATGGCTTTACAGGAAAAAGTTACGAGAGATACAAGTATAGGACAAGGTAATGGTCTGTGGGGATTATCACAAATTATTACCAAATCTAATGGGATTTTAAAAATAAGCTCTAACGGAGCTACATATGAGAACACAAATGGAACTATAGAAACCGCCAAACGAGGAGGTTTTTATTTAGGAAAATCCAATGGAACAACAACAGTAGATTTCCAACTGGATTATTCTAAAGATATCGATATTACTTCAGCATTAACAAATAGTTCAGGTTGTGCCTATAACAGTGTGGATTTGTGGCTTGAAAATCTAGAATCAGACACGGATGAAAATATTGTAAACATAAAGATATCTGAGATGTCAGGAGGAACAGGAACACGTAAATCTGCCGAAAAGGTCAGAAATATGGTAATGAATATCGTAAATAATGATAAAAAACGAATAAATCTTGACTTTGAAGGAATAAATACGATCAGTTCATCATTTGCTGACGAACTAATAGGAAAAATAATAAAAGAAAAAGGCTTTGTTTTCTTTACACAGGCTTTCAGATTGACTAATCTAACACCTTTCTTAATCGCCATTATAAATCGCTCAGTAGAACAGCGTATGGCACAGATATACTATGATAAAGAAATGACAATAGAATAAAGTAGCAAAAAAATAGCACCTCGACTGTAAATACGGTCGAGGTGCTATAAAAGTATACGAAATGATAATTTAAATAAAAGATTTGAGATATTTTAGTTTGGCTTACCATTCGCAATCATTTTGAAAATTTCTTTTATCAATAATTTTAAATTCAACCGCACAATCTACGGCGTCGAAAAGTTTGAGTAATGTGTTGACTTGGGGTATTTCTTGGCAGGTATCTATTTTATATACTGTATTGTAACTCAATTTGGATTTTTGGCAAATTTCCTTACGTGTGATTTTGTATTTTTGTTTTTGGTGTAAGTATTTAATAAGCAAATCCAAATATATTTTAGTAGGAATATCTACGTCGCATTTAAAAACCTCTATCCCATCTTCTTCTTTTGTGATAATTTTAGTTAAGTCCTGATCGTTCATCATCTTCATTTTTATTTTTCCTCCAGTATTTTTTTGAATTTTCTATATTTATATTCAACCCCTTACAGATGGAATAAGGGGTTGAATATCTTTGATTTTTTCTTTGATTTTTAAATAATTTCGATACCTGCTGAAAGAGACACAAGGAAACAATTAGATTCGTCTAAAGGGGTGATAGTCATAGAAAAATTTCCATCGTTACTAAAACGATAATACAGAATACCGTTCACGGTTTCAGAGACGAATGATTCATACTTCCCGTTGATGAAATCTTCGGTCAAATGTCGTATCATATGGATGAGGAGAGGAGTACATTTCATCTCGGAAAACTTAAACAATGTTCTTACAAGAAATTTGTAGCCTTCATCTGACATAAGCCGTTCTTCTTCTGACTGTGTCCAATCAATGGAGAAAAGCTTTCCATCCAAATCTGCTGTAAAAAGTTTGTTCTTGGAGGATAACTTTCGTTGATAGGTGTCCTGCGTAGTTCATACTTCCTTTCTTAGAATTTCAATTACATTATATACTATAATATCACTTTTTTCAAGATGCTTTTTTGAATTTCGGATAAATTACTATATTTGTTTTAAAATGTTGAAAAATTATATAATGGTTGAATAAAA
>ERZ772818.1352-NODE-1352-length-21535-cov-4.139758_pt1 | contig 21535 bp, 18 predicted proteins | sample MGYA00580837_ERZ772818 | MGnify/ENA primary metagenome ERZ772818 (study PRJEB29015, sample SAMEA2737671) | human gut metagenome | biome: human gut; feature: human-associated habitat; material: faeces | place: China | collected 2012 ...
ATGCGTTGGAATATTTTTCTTTCTTGATGATGTTAAAGGTGAAATAATAATTGTTGTACTAAAACGATTTCCACTATCATTTTGAATCACAACAACAGGACGTATTCCAGATTGTTCACTTCCTACACCTACACTTAAATCAGCATAAAATAAGTCTCCTCTTTTTACTTCCATATCGTTCATCCTTTCTTAATGTATTTTTATTATATAATTTTGTCTTGACTAAATTTGTCAGTTTAAAGTGTCCAAAACATTCTTTTTTCTTTATAAGTTTAAACAACATTTTTTTAATTATACAAAAAAACGAGCTTTCGCTCGTTTAAATAATATATATATCTTTTGTAAAAGAATTTAATACCTGACAGCCATCTTGAGTCACCATTACTAAATCTTCAACACGTACACCAAAATCACTTTCTAAATAAACACCTGGTTCAATTGAAAAAATCATACCTTCTTCAACTTCCATATCATTTACTGAAGAAACATCACCATATTCATGTACATCACGTCCAATAAAATGACCTAAACGATGAGTAAAATATTGTCCATAACCTTCATCACTAATGACTTTTCTAGCACATTTATCAATATCTGATAATTTTACACCTGGTTTAATCATTGCTTCTGCAGCTTCATTGGCTTTTTTAACAATTTCATAAACTTTCATTTCATCTTCACGAATTCCACCATAGAAAAATGTTCGTGTCATATCAGAACAATAACCTTTATAAACACATCCCATGTCAATCAGTACACAATCACCTTTTCTAAGTGGTGTATCATCATTTTCATGATGTGGATCAGCAGCATTTTTACCAAATGCAACAATCGCACCATAACAAGTAGAATGATGATTGAAAAATAATTCATCTAATTTTTTAGCAAGTTGTTTTTCACTGACACCTTCTTGAATGAAAGGAATAATTTCTTCCATGACAGCATCATTGATTTTACTTGATTCAATCATTAAAACTTGTTCTTGCAAATCTTTTTTCATGCGTACGAGATCAACACATGGTGAAGCATTGATATATTTTGCATCTGGGAGTTTTTTCATAAGATCTAACAAGAAATGTGAGGCCCAATTTTTATCAATTCCAATTCTTCCTGGAAAATGCATTTCATTAACAATTGTTTGAATAGCATCTTGTCCATCTTTATGCCAAACGATGTTGACACCTAAATCATGTTCCAAATAGAATAAATCATTCATAAATAATGTATGATTTCCATGTTTTGAAATCATGAAAACAAACATTCTTTCATGCGGATCATTATAGTATCCTGTACAATAAGCAATTGATTGAGGATCACTTATTAAAAAGTAATCCAATCTTGCTTCTTCCATTAAATCAAGTATTTCTTGTATACGATCATTATTCATCTTTTAAAACTCCAATACCCAATTCTTTTAATTGATCTTCTTCTACACTATTTGGTGCTTTAGACATTGGACATGTTGCACTGGCATTTTTAGGGAAAGCAATAACGTCTCTAATAGAATCACTTTCAGTAAGTAACATGGCAAGACGATCTAATCCTAAAGCAAATCCTCCATGTGGTGGTGTCCCATATTTTAAAGCATCAACAAACCAACCAAATTTATTTCTTACTTGTTCATCTGTTAAGCTTAAAGCTTTAAAAGCTCTTTGTTGTAAATCTTGTTCGTAAATACGTTGTGAACCTCCACCAAGTTCAAAGCCATTTAAGACAATATCATAAGCATCAGCAAGACAATTTGCTGGATCTGTATCAATTTTATCTAAATCAGATTCTTTAGGTCTAGTAAATGGGTGGTGCATTGCATAATATCTTTGAGTTTCATCATCATATTCAAACATTGGGAAATCAACAACCCATAATAATCCTAATTCTTTTGGATCATATAATTTTAATTCTTTTCCTAAATGATTACGTAAAGCAGCTAAAGCATCACAAACAACCATATATTTTGTATCCGAAACAAATAATAATAAGTCGTTATCTTCACCATTCATAGCTTCAATTAATCTTTGCATTTGTTCTTCGCTAAAGAATTTAGCAATTGGCCCTTCACCAACACCATTATTTACTTTTAACCAAGCAAGACCTTTTGCTTTATATGTTTTTGCAAGTTCTGTTAATTGATCAATTTTCTTTCTTGAATAATCACTTGCATGATTTTTAACATTAATACCTTTAACATATCCATTATTTTCTAAAGCTGATTTAAATACCATAAAATCAACATCTTTAACAACTTCATTTAAATTAACAAGTTTCATATCAAAACGGATATCTGGTTTATCAATACCATATGTTTCCATAGCTTCATGCCACGTCATACGTGGAAGTGGTAACTTAACATCAACACCTTTTACATCTTTAATGACTTTAGCCACCATATTCTCACCAACTTCGATGATTTCATCTGTTGTCATAAATGACATTTCAACATCAACTTGAGTAAATTCTGGTTGGCGATCTGCTCTTAAATCTTCATCTCTAAAACAACGAGCAATTTGGTAATATTTTTCAAAACCAGCAACCATTAATAATTGTTTAAATAATTGAGGTGATTGTGGTAAAGCATAGAAATCACCATGATGTACACGTGAAGGTACTAAGAAATCTCTTGCTCCTTCAGGAGTTGATCTGTTTAAATAAGGTGTTTCAATATCCACAAAATCATGACTATCTAAGTATTCTCTAATACTTCTTGTAATTTTATGTCTTGTTAGAATTTTATTTTGCATAACAGGTCTTCTTAAATCAAGATAACGATATTGCATTCTTGTTTCTTCTAAAGCATCTGTATCATCTGCAACAATAATTGGTGTCGTATTGGCTGTATTGATGATTTTGATTTCTGATGCATCAACTTCAATATCTCCTGTAGGCATATTTGGATTTTTGCTAGAACGTTCTACAACAGTTCCTTTAACATATAAAATATATTCATTTTTAATATCTTTTGAAATGTTTTCCATTTCTTCATTGATAATAATTTGTGTAATTCCATAACGGTCTCTTAAATCAATAAATACAAGAGCTCCTAAATTTCTTTTTTTAGCAACCCATCCTTTTAGTTCAACTGTTTGTCCAACATTTTCTAAACGAAGTTCACCGTTATTATGTGTTCTATTCATGTTCATGTCCCCCACTTAAATGATTTTCAATATGTGCCAAAATATTTTCTAATGGTACTACAACTTGTTCTTTATCATGATTACATTTAATATTAACCACTTCATTTTTTACTTCTTCTTCCCCTAAAATAATAGAGAAATGTGCATTAAAACGATCTGCTGATTTAAATTGTCCTTTTAAGCCACGAGATACATGATCCATTTCACATGTAAAGCCATTTGCTCTTAACATCGCAATAATTTGCATAGCAAGATCTTTTGCTTCTTCGCCTAAAGGCATAATATAACAATCTAAACCATCTTCGTCTTCATCTTCTTCATCATCTAAAGCAAGCAGAAGTCTTTCCATACCAAAGGCAAAACCAACACCTGGTGTTGCTGGTCCACCAATTTCTTCAATTAAACCATTGTAGCGTCCGCCACCACCAACAGTAGCTCCCGCACCTAATTTTGGATCATCAGAAATAATTTCAAAAACAGTATGAGAATAATAATCTAATCCTCTTACTAAGTTTGTATCGATGACATAATCAATTTCTAAATCATCTAATAAAGAACATACTTTATCAAAATGATTTTTAGCACTTTCGCTTAAATAATCAATTGTTTTCGGTGCTGTTTTCATAGCTGGATGTTTCGCATCCACTTTGCAATCTAAAATACGTAAAGGATTCTTTTCAAAACGTGCTTTACAATCTCCACATAATTCATCTAAATGACTTCTAAAATGATCTTTTAAAGCTTCACGATAAGCATCTCTTGAGGCATCATCTCCTAATGAGTTGATATGAAGTGTGACATTTTGAAGTCCTAATGCTTCAACAACAGTCACTGCCATAAGCATACATTCAACATCTACATAAGGTGATTCAACACCTAACATTTCTACACCAAATTGGTGGAATTGTCTTTGTCGACCATTTTGTGGTCTTTCATATCTAAACATTGGTCCCATATAATAAACTTTTTGTAGTTTTTCTGGTAAACCATACATTTTATTTTCTACATAAGCTCTTGCAATACCTGCCGTTCCTTCTGGTCTAAGGGAAATATATCTTCCTTTTTTATCTTGGAAAGTATACATTTCTTTAGAAACGACATCACTTGTATCCCCCACAGCTCTGTTGAATAATTCAGCGTGTTCAAAAATTGGTGTTCTCATTTCTTTAACATTATAATTAGCAGCAATTGTTCTTAACAATTGTTCTAATTTAATCCATTTTTCACTTTGTCCAGGTAAAATATCTACCGTACCTCTTGGTGCACTATATCCCATTATTTTTCCTCCTTAAAAATATAAAAACGCCCCTCTAAGGACGTTTCAACGCGGTACCACCTTAATTCGTATTTTCATACGCACTTTCATCTTAACGCGATTAACGATTACTCTTTTCAAGTAATTCCTCACAAGTGTCCCATAGCTTCCATACAAAGATTTTCACCAGCCATCTTCTCTCTAACTATTTCCACTATTTAATCTTGCTCAATGGATTACAAAGATTATATAAAATAATGACTAAAAAATCAATTCCTATTTCTAGCATCTATAGTATACCACGTTTTTTAATCATTTATGTCTCAAATTTGTCTCATTTTTGTTCCATTTTTGAAAGATGATACTCTTCTACAATAAATTGTGACAGATCTTCTTTTAAACTATGGTTATCATAATAAACAAGACGTGTTTTCTTCTTTCTAGCAATATCATTCAACTTTAAAAGACAACTTTCAACAGGTTTTGTTTTTTCATTTTGACTATAAACAACAAGAAGCTGATAGAAATCTTCTACCAGCTTTTTGCCAACTTGATCATTATATAAAATATAAATTGCTTGACGATCAATCATTATAAATCAATATCACATAAATCTGAAGCATATCCAATATAGCTTGCAGGTGTCATATCTAGTAATGTTTGACGATCTTCATCCGATAAAACATCTAATCCCTTCGCAAATTTCATGATAGCTTCTTGTGAAATATTTTTACCTCTTGTAAGTTCTTTTAATTGATCATAGGCATCAGAAATACCATATTTTCTAAGCATTGTTTGAATTGGCTCAGCAAGAACTTCCCATTTTTCATTTAAGTCAGCTGCAAGTTTATCTTTATTAACAACACATTTAGCTAAACCATTTGTTGTTTCACTAATTGCTTGTAAAGAATATCCAAAAGCTAAACCAATATTTCTTTGACTTGAACTATCTGATAAATCTCTTTGCATACGTGATTTAGGTAATTTATTTGATAAACCAACACAAATATTATTAGACATATCAACATTTGCTTCTGAGTTTTCAAATCGAATTGGATTGACTTTATGAGGCATTGTACTACTTCCTACTTCTCCTTTTACAGGAATTTGTTTGAAATATTCCATAGAGATGTATAGCCACATATCAACATCAAAATCCACTAACACGTTATTGAAATGACGAATACCATCTAAAATATGACAAGTATAATCATGACTTTCAATTTGTGTTGTTAAAGGATTGTAAGTTAATCCTAAATATTCTTCTACAAATTTTTTATTAAGAGTTTGCCAATCTAATTGAGGGAACGCTGTTAAAATAGCACTATAGTTACCTGTTGCTCCATTAAATTTAGCTTTAATTTTAATATTTTCAATATTTTCAATACTTGAAGTAAAACGATAAGCATAAACTTTAAATTCTTTACCAATTGTTGTTGGTGTGGCAGGTTGACCATGAGTATGAGCTAACATTGCATCATTTTTATGTTCAACTGCCCATTTATTAATAACAGCAGTAAATTCTTTTGCTTTCTTTAACCAAACATCATTTAAACCATGTTTGATCATACAAGCATAAGATGTATTATTAATATCTTCTGAAGTACATCCAATATGAACAAAACTGATTAAATAATCATAACCCATATCTTTTAATTGATTTCCAATGAAATATTCTACTGCTTTAACATCATGTCTTGTAATAGCTTCAATATCTTTGATTGCTTTAAAAGAATCATAATTGAAATTTTTTGAAATAGCTTCAATTTGTCCTAAATTATCTTTATTGAATTTAGAAAGAACATCACTTTCTACATTTTCAATTAAAAATTTTAACCATTGAATTTCAACAAAAACACGATATTTTACTAAAGCATATTCAGAAAAATATTCACCTAAAGCATCTTTAATACTTGCATAACGTCCATCTAAGGGACTTAATGTAAAACATTCAAATTGTTGTTTATCCATTCTATTTACCACCTCTAAAATAATTTACACCAGCTTCAAATAATTTTTGATCCATTTCACCATAAACATTTTTAAAACGGTTTTCTCCTTGACGTTCACTATGTCCCATCTTACCAAGAACACGACCATCACGAGAAACAATACCTTCAATAGCATACATTGAACCATTTGGATTGTATGGTGTTTGCATTGTGACTTTACGATTAGGATCAACGTATTGAGAGAATACTTGTCCATTAGCAAATAATTCATCAATAACTTCTTTAGGAGCAACAAAACGTCCTTCTCCATGAGAAATAGGAATGACATGAACATCTCCCACATTAACATTAGCAAGCCATGGTGATTTAACAGAACCAATACGTGTATCTACAAATTGAGATAAGTGACGCCCAATCGTATTGAATGTAAGAGTAGCGTCATTTTCAGACATATCTCTAATTTCACCATATGGAAGTAATCCTAATTTAATAAGTGCTTGGAATCCATTACAAATACCAATCATTAAACCATCTCTATTATCTAATAAATCACTAATTGCTGCTTTTAATCTTGGATTTCTTAAAACTGTTGCAATAAATTTACCTGAACCTTCAGGTTCATCACCAGCAGAGAATCCTCCTGGTAGCATCACAATATTAGCACGTTTGATGGCATTTTCCAATTCATCAATCGATGTTTTTAACATTTCTTCTGTTTTATTTCTAATTAATACAAGTTCAACCTTAGCCCCTGCTTTTTCAAAAGCACGTTTTGAATCATATTCGCAGTTTGTTCCTGGGAACACTGGAATAACAACTAATGGTGTTTCAATATATTGTTTTGCTTTTAAAGTTGATCTTGTTTTACATTCCGCAACTTTAATATCTTGTGTAGGTGCTTTTTCTCTTGTTGGATAAACACTTTCTAATGGTGCTTTATTGATTGCATAAGCTTCTTGAATAGAAATTGTATCCATTCCATAAGAGAATTTTTCACTATCATTTAAAGTAGCTACAACTCTATAATCTAAACCAGCAAGATCTTTTTCGGATTTTACTTCAACAATGATGTTTCCATAATTCTTTTCAACATAAGAAGCAAGTGAATAATCTGTATTGAAAGCAGCTCCTAAACCATTACCAAAGGCCATTTTACAAACAGCTTCAATCACACCACCATCTTTAACTGTATAAGCTGAATAAATCTTCTTTTGTTTCATTAAATCTTGGATAGCATCATATTGTTTTTGTAAATGATCAAAATCAAAGACTTTAAATTGGTCTTTTTTAATTTGAACTTCTGCTAAAATATGTCCAGCTTCTTTTGCTTCTGGTGTCATAACATCATGAACATCACTTGCTGTAATGGCAAAAGAAACAAGTGTTGGTGGAACCGAAATATTTTCAAATGTTCCTGACATTGAATCTTTACCACCAATTGATGGAAGTTTTAATTCTTGTTGAACACGATTAGCACCAAGTAAAGCAACTAAAGGTTTTCCCCAACGTTTTGGATCATCTAATAATTTTTCAAAATATTCTTGGAATGAAAAACGAATTGTATGATAGTTTCCACCCATGGCAACGATCTTAGCAACACTTTCAACAACAGCATACATAGCTCCATGATATGGTGACCATTTAGAAATCTTAGGATTATACCCATAAGCCATTAAAGAAGCGGTTGTTGTTTCTTTTCCTAAAACAGGAATTAAAGCAGCCATACCTTCTGTTTCGCTGTGGTAAGTACGTCCACCATAAGGAGATAAAACTGTACCATTTCCAATAGATGAGTCAAATCTTTCAACAAGACCTTTTTGTGAAGCAACAGATAATCTTGATAATACTTCTTTTGTTGTATCAACAAAATCATTTCTTTCTTCTTCATCAAAAGGTGTACTTTCAAAGTTTGGTAATTCAACTTCAATATTTTGATAACGTTTTGCCCCTGCAGCATCTAAGAAATCACGAGAAATATTAACAATATCTTTACCCATGTGCTTCATTACTAAACGATTTGTATCTGTAACAGTTGCAACTTGAACAACTTCTAAATTTTCTTTTGCACATTCTGCTTTAATGAAATCAACATCATAGTCATTGACAACAATAGCCATACGTTCTTGTGATTCACTAATAGCAAGTTCTGTCCCTGTTAAACCATCATATTTTTTCAAAACAGCATCTAAATCAATATCAAGCCCTGGAGCAAGTTCACCAACGGCAACACAAACCCCACCAGCTCCAAAGTCATTACATCTAACAACTTTTTCTGAGACTGCTTTATTTCTAAATAATCTTTGAATTTTTCTTTCTTCAACAGGATTTCCTTTTTGAACTTCAGCACCTGCTGTTTCAATAGATTTTACGTCATGTGATTTTGAAGAACCGGTAGCACCACCAATCCCATCACGTCCTGTGCGTCCCCCAATTAATAAGACGATTTGTCCATTTTGTGGTTCTAAACGTTTTACTTGTTCTTTTGGTGCAGCAGCCACAACAGCTCCTACTTCCATACGTTTAGCGATATAACCTTCATCGTAGATTTCATGAACATAACCTGTTGTTAAACCGATTTGGTTACCATAACTTGAAAAACCATGAGCGGCTTCTTGACAAATTTTTCTTTGTGGTAATTTACCTGGCGTTGTTTCTGCCAATGTTTTTCTTGGATCACCTGCTCCAGTAATACGCATTGATTGGTAAACATAAGCACGTCCTGAAAGTGGGTCACGAATAGCTCCACCTAAACATGTTGCAGCTCCCCCAAATGGTTCAATTTCTGTAGGGTGGTTATGTGTTTCATTTTTGAACATTAATAACCATTGTTCATCTCCTTGATTTGTATGAACAGTAATTTCAATAGAACATGCATTAATTTCTTCAGAAACTTCCATATCATTAAGATATCCTTTTTTTCGAAGTTCTTTCATTGAAATCGTTGCAAGATCCATTAAAGTAAGAGGTCGTGTCGTATTCACTCCATAAACGGCATGTCTACTTGTTTTATAGCTTTCAATATCTTTTTCTAAGATTTCTTTAAAAGCACCATTTTGAATATCGATATCTGTAATAACTGTCGCAAATGTTGTATGACGACAATGATCAGACCAATATGTATCTAACACTTTGATTTCTGTTTCAGTAGGATCTCTATGTTCTTCATTTTTAAAGTAATCTTGAGTTACTTTTAAATCATCAAGATTCATAGCCATTCCATTATCTTTTAAGAATTGATTTAATCCTGTTTCATCTAAATCATTAAATCCTGTTAAAGTTGGTACAGGTTTAATATCAGGTGTTTCATCATTTAAATGTTCTGGTTTTTCTAAAGAAGCAATTCTTTGATCAACTGGGTTGATTAAATAATGTTTAATTTGATTTAAAACTTCTTCATTTTTATCAATATCTACTACAATAAGTTTGGCACATCTTACTTTTGTTGAAGATGTTCCTGTTAGAATTTGGAAACATTGTTCGCATGAATCAGCACGTTGATCATATTGACCTGGTAAAAATTCAATTGCGAAAACAGATTCTTTTTCACTCATTGGAAATGTTTCATCATAAACATGATCCACCATTGGTTCAGCAAGAATTGTAGTAATTCCTTGTTGTAAGATTTCTTCACTAATTCCTTGTACATCATAACGATGAACAATACGAAGTGAATGAATCGTTAAACCTAATTGTTCAACGAGGTTGGTTTGAATTTCATGCGCTTCTGTTGCGTATTCTTTTCTTTTTTCTACATAAATTCTTCTTACATTTGTCATAGAGTTCTCTCCTATCTAAGTCCAATATCATGACGATAGTACATACCATCGAATGTAATAATTGTAGCAGTTTCATAGACTTTCGCAAGTGCTTCTTGTAAATTTGCTCCTCTTGCACACACATTTAAAACACGTCCACCATTTGTGACAAGTTTACCATCTTTTAAAGCTGTTCCCGCATGGAAAACAACAATATCATCACTTACTTTGTCAATATTTTTAATTTCAATTCCTTTTTCGTATTTTCCTGGATAACCTCCACTTGCGAGTACAAGACAAGCCACATGGTCATCAGACCATTTAACTTCAACTTGATCTAAAGTATAAGTTGCACAAGCATCCATGATTTCATAAAGATCACTTTCTAAACGAAGAAGGATTGATTGTGTTTCAGGATCACCAAAACGGACATTAAATTCAAGTACTTTCGCTTGATTATTTTCAATCATTAAACCAATGAAAACAACACCACGATAATCCATTTGATCATCTTTAAGTCCTTGCATAAATGGATCAAGAATATCTTTTTTCAAGACTTCATCCATACCTTCTGGTAAAAATGGATTTGGGGAAACAGTTCCCATACCACCCGTATTAGGTCCTTTATTTCCATCAAAGATTTGTTTATGATCTTTTGCTGAAACCATTGGTACAATTGTTTTACCATCAGTAAAACAAAGTAAAGAACATTCAAATCCTGTTAAGAATTCTTCTAATACAACTTTACTTCCGGCACCATCTAAAGCACCATCAACCATCATTTCTTTTAAAGTAGAAATAGCATCTTCTTTATTTTCAACAATGACAACACCTTTTCCAGCAGCTAAACCATCTGCTTTGATTACTAACGGAAAATCAAAGTGATCAACTTCTTTACAAGCTTTTTCAAAGTCTGTGACTTCAACATATTTTGCTGTAGGAATATGATGTCTAATCATAAAATCTTTAGAGAAAGCTTTGCTTCCTTCTAAAGTTGCCGCCTTTTTTTGAGGACCAAAAGCTTTATAACCTGTTTTTTCAATATCATCAGCAAGCCCTTTACATAAAGGAACTTCTGGACCAATGACAGTTAAATCAATTTGATTTTTTTGAATAAAATCAACAATAAATTCATTATCTTCTACTGAACCTGGTACACACGTACCTAAACTTGCAATCCCAGGGTTTCCTGGAATTGCATAAAGTTCAGATACTTTTGGACTTTGTTTTAATTTATAAGCAATCGCATGTTCACGACCACCACTACCGATTACAAGAACTTTCATATAAGCCTCCTAGTGTCTAAAGTGTCTATATCCGCTAAATACCATAGGGATATTTTTTTCATTACATAAATCAATTGAATCTTGATCTCTAATTGAACCACCTGGTTGAATAATTGCTTGAACACCTGCATCTGCAGCCACTTGAACACAGTCATTGAATGGGAAGAAAGCATCTGAAGCAAGAACTGAACCATTGAAATCTTTATCAGGATTGTTATGAATAGCATTTTCTAAAGCCCATACTCTTGATGTTTGTCCTCCACCAATAGCAAGTGTTACACCATTTTTAACAATACAGATCGCATTTGATTTTACATATTTAACAACTTTCATACCAAATTCCATATCTGTAAGTTGTTCTTTTGTAGGTTGAACGTTTGTCACAACTTTCATTTCGTCAATCATTTTTGTATTTAATTCTTGAACTAATACTTTTCCTTCAAGATATTTAATATCATATTTAGCACCACGTGCATCTAAGTTTTTAAGTTTTAAAATACGTAAGTTTTTCTTTTTCTTTAAGATTTCTAAAGCATCATCATCAAAATCTGGTGCAGCCACGATTTCTAAGAAAATCTTATGCATTTGTTCAGCTGTTGCTTTATCGATTTTATAGTTAACAGCAACGATTCCACCAAAAATTGATTGAGGATCTGCTTCATAGGCCTTCATATAAGAATCATAACCTGTATTTCCAATAGCAACACCACAAGGAGTTGAATGTTTGATGGCTGCTGTAACGATTTGATTACCAAATTCTCTAACAAGTGCAACTGCTCCATATAAATCGTTTACATTGTTAAATGAAATTTCTTTACCATGAAGTTGTTCATAATCTAATAAAGATTTTTGAACATAACTATCTTCATATTTATTTGCTGCTTGTTGAGAGTTTTCGCCATAACGTAAATGTTCTACTTTCTTTAATGAAAGATTTAATGTATCTGGGAATTGATCTCCAACTTGATCTGCAAAGTATCTTGAAATCATTGCATCATAAGCACCTGTCATAGAGAATGCTTTATAAGCAAGATTCATTCTGAAATCAAAATCAGTTGTATCATTTTTAATCGCATCTAAAACATTGTCATAATCTTTTGGATCCGTAACAATTAAAACATCTTTAAAGTTTTTAGCTGCTGAACGAATCATTGATGGTCCACCAATATCAATATTTTCAATCATATCTGGTAAATCTTTACCAGCTTTTAAAGCTTTTTCAAATTCATATAAGTTGACACATACTAAATCAATTGGATGAATACCATGTTTTTTAATTGTTTCAACATGACTAGGTAAATCACGACGATATAAAAGTCCTCCATGAACCATTGGATGAAGTGTTTTAACACGTCCATCTAACATTTCAGGAAATCCTGTCACATCATCAATTGCAATACAAGAAACCCCATTTTCTTGTAAAACTTTCATTGTACCTCCTGTCGATACAATTTCAAAACCTAATTCTACTAATCCTTTAGCAAAATCAACAACCCCATCTTTATTTGTAACTGAAATTAAAGCTCTTTTCATTTAAATTACCTTTGCCTTTCCATCAATTATTTTTATCTTATTATCACAATATAGCCCTACAACTTCTGGTAGTAATTTATGTTCAATCTCTAACACCCTTTTTTGAATATCCTCAGCTGTGTCTAAATCCGATATATCACAAGCAACTTGTTTAATAATCGGTCCCCCATCGACAATATTTGAAACAAAGTGCACGGTTGCCCCCGAAACCTTTGCACCACGTTGTAATACAGCTTCATGAACATGCATTCCATACATTCCTGATCCACAAAAAGAAGGAATAAGAGAAGGATGAATGTTCATAATTTTATTTGGATATGCATCGATTAACTCATCCGTTAAAATTGCTAGATAACCAGCCAATACAATAAAATCAATATTTCTTTCTTTTAACATCTTTACAATCAAAGCATCATCTTTTTTAACAACTGCCGTTTCAATACCAGCATCTTTAGCTCTTTGTAAACCATAAGCCTTTTGACGATTCGAAAGAACAAGGGCGATTTCGCCATTGATCTTTCCTTCGTTTTTAGCATCAATAATAGATTGTAAATCTGTTCCCCCACCAGAGACAAAGACTGCAAATTTTAGCATAAATCCACGCCCTTATCTCCTTCAACGATATTTCCAACAACGTAGCATTTATCTCCTGCTTCTTCAATAGCTTTCATTGTTGTTTCAACATCTTCTGGATTAACTGCAATTACCATACCAAGACCCATATTGAATGTGTTGTACATCATATGTTCTTCAATATTTCCATTTTTTTGAATTAAATCAAATAAAGCTGGTACTGGATAACTTTCTTTTTTAATGATTGCTCTTACATTTTCAGGAAGCATTCTAGGTACATTTTCAAAGAAACCTCCACCTGTAATATGAGAGCATCCTTTAATTCTAACACCCGCATTTTTTACATTTTTTAAAGCTTTTACATAAATACGTGTTGGTTCAATTAAAGCTTCTCCTAAAGTTTTTCCTAATTCATCATAGTATGTATCTAATGATTCTTTTGTCATTTCAAACACTTTTCTAACAAGTGAAAAACCATTTGAATGAACACCACTTGAAGCAATACCAATAAGTGTATCTCCTGCTTTAATTGTTGAACCATCAATAATATCTTTTTTATCAACAACTCCCACAGCAAAACCTGCTAAATCATAATCATCTTCAGGCATTAAACCAGGATGTTCAGCAGTTTCACCACCAACTAAAGCACATTCAGATTGTAAACACCCTTCTGCAACACCACTTACAATGGAAGCAATTTTTTCAGGATAGTTTTTACCACAAGCAATATAATCTAAGAAGAAAAGTGGTTCTCCTCCAGAACAAGCAATATCATTGACACACATCGCAACGGCATCAATACCAATTGTATCGTGTTTATCCATCACAAAAGCAAGTTTTACTTTTGTTCCACAACCATCTGTTCCTGATAATAAAACCGGTTCTTCCATATTTTTAATTCCACTTAAATCAAAAGCACCAGCAAAACCACCAAGTCCTCCTAAAACTTCAGGACGCATTGTTTTTTTAACATGTTCTTTCATTAATTCTACTGATTTATAACCTGCTTCAATATCGACTCCAGCTTTTTTGTAATCCATCTTTGTTCTCCTTAATTATTTATTTTGCATTCTTGCTAGAACTGCTTTATAAGTTTCAATTAAATCTCCAATATCTTGTCTAAATACATCTTTATCATATTTTTGGTTTGTATTAACATCCCATAAACGACATGAATCTGGTGAAATTTCATCAGCTAATAAGATTGTTCCATCTGCAGTTTTACCAAATTCAATTTTAAAATCAACAAGTTTTAAATTCATTGATAAGAAGAATTCTTTTAATAATTCATTGATTTTTAATGTTGTTTCTTTGATGTATGCTAATTCTTCTCTTGTTGCAAGTTTTAAAGCAACAGCGTGGTCATCATTAATTAATGGATCACCGTATTCATCATTTTTATAACTCATTTCAAAGATTGGTTCATCTAAAACAATTCCTTCAGGTGCCCCTAATCTTTTACAGAAAGATCCAGTTGTAATATTTCTAATAATAACTTCTAATGGGAAGATATCTACTTTTTTAACTAAGATATCTCTTTCATTTAATTTTTTAATCATATGTGTTTTAATTCCAGCTTCTTCTAACATATCAAAGATAATACAAGAGATTGTATTATTTAAAACACCTTTACCCTCAAACTTATCATGCTTAACACCATTACCTGCTGTTGCATCATCTTTATAATGAATTAAATATTCATCTTCCTTGTCTGTTTTGTAAACTTGTTTTGCTTTTCCTTCATACAATAATTCTGCCATTTTTCTTTTCCCCCTATTTGTATTTTTCTATGACTTCATCGTTAGCTTTCATTGCGTCAGCTTCCATTTGTTTTCTTTCTTTAAGTAGCCCTTCTTTGATTTCACTATGTTTAATAGCCATAATTTGAAGTGCTAAATAAGCTGCATTTTTACTTCCATTAATAGCAACAGTGGCTACTGGAATACCCGAAGGCATTTGAACAATGGATAATAAAGCATCCATTCCGTCTAAATTACTTCCTGCAATTGGAACACCAATAACTGGTAAAACTGTTTGACTAGCCACCACACCTGGAAGGGCTGCTGCCATTCCTGCAGCTGTAATAATAACTTCTGTTCCATCTGTTTCTGTTTCTTTGATGAAACTAGAAAGTCCTAAATGTGCTCTATGAGCAGATAAACAACGAACATTCACTTCAACACCATAATTTTTCAAAATCGAAATAGCTGGTTCAACTTTAGGTAAATCAGAAGTTGAACCCATGATAATAGCAACTTTCATCTTTCTCTCCTTTTTAGAATAATCCTATAATTTTTCCATCTTCATCAATATCCATATTGACAGCGGCTGGACGTTTTGGAAGTCCTGGCATACGCATAATATCACCAGAAATAGCCACCAAGAATCCTGCTCCAGCAGATGGAATAATATCATTGATTTTAACAGTAAATCCTGTTGGTCGACCAAGTAAGGATGCTTGGTCAGATAATGAGTATTGTGTTTTAGCAACACAAATTGGTAATTGACTTAATCCTTGTTCTGTATATTTTTTAATTTTATTTTTTGCTTTCTTTGTAAATTCAACACCATCTCCACCATAGATTTCTTTAACAATTGTTTCAATCTTTTCTTCAATTGATAAATCTAAATCATAAAGTGGATGATAGTTAGCTTCTTTTGTTTCTAAAATATTTAATAACTTTTCAGCAAGTTCGATTCCACCATCAGCACCTTTTTCCCAAACTTTACTAATAGCTACTTCAACACCAAGTTTCTTGCAACATTCATTAAGTAATTGAAGTTCAGCTTCTGTATCAGTTGGAAAAGCATTAATAGCAACAACACATGGTAGATCAAATTTTGCAATATTTTCAATATGCTTTTCTAAGTTTCCTAAACCTGCTTTTAAAGCTTCCAAATTTTCATTTCCTAAATCTTTTTTAGCAACACCACCATGCATTTTTAAAGCACGAACAGTTGCAACAATAACAACTGCTTCAGGATTTAAATTTGCTTGACGACATTTAATATCTAAGAATTTTTCAGCTCCTAAATCAGCACCAAATCCAGCTTCAGTAATTGCATAATCCCCTAACTTGACAGCAAGTTGAGTGGCCATAACAGAGTTACATCCATGAGCAATATTTGCAAATGGACCCCCATGAACAAATACTGGAATGTGATCTAAAGTTTGAACTAAATTTGGTTTAATCGCATCTTTTAATAAAAGTGTTACTGCTCCTGTTGCTTCAATATCATCAACAGTAACTGGTTTTCCATCATAAGTATAAGCGACAATCATTTTTGCAGCTCTTTGTTTTAAATCTTCTAAAGAAGTCGCTAAACAAAGAATTGCCATAACTTCACTAGCAACGGTAATATCAAATCCATCTTCACGAGGAACCCCGTTTACTTTACCACCAAGTCCACAAACAGTATGACGTAATGCTCGATCGTTTAAATCGACCACACGTTTCCAAACGATTTGTCTTACATCGATATTAAGTGGATTCCCTTGATGAATGGAATTATCAAGCATCGCTGCAATTAAGTTGTTTGCAGCAGTAATTGCATGAATATCTCCTGTAAAATGAAGGTTGATATCTTCCATTGGAACAACTTGCGCATATCCTCCACCTGCAGCTCCACCTTTGATTCCAAAACATGGACCAAGTGATGGCTCACGCATTGCAACTACAGATTTCTTTCCTAATTTGTTAAGTGCTTGTGATAATCCAATCATTGTTGTGGTTTTCCCTTCACCTGCAGGTGTTGGATTAATTGCTGTTACTAAGATCAATTTTCCATCTTCGTTTTGATCTAGTTTTTTAATAGCTTCAAGAGAAATCTTTGCTTTATATTTTCCATATAATTCTAAATCATCCTCATCTAAACCAACTTTTTGAGCAATTTCAACAATCGGTTTCATCTTTGCACTTTGTGCAATCTCTACATCAGTTAACATTGTCGTTCATCCTTTCTTTTTTCTTTTTGATTGATTCTATTAACCACTTTCATTATATTACAAGACAATATATGAAACTAGTTATTTTACCTGTCAACCAAAAAAAGAGCCCACTCATCCAGACTATTCTTAGCCCAGACGGTCGACTCTTTTACACGATTATACTCCCTGTGGTTTATTCCACTTCCGTCAGTCGTATAACTTAACTGCATAATATCAAAAAATGTCTCTTTTAGCAACACCAAAATGTTTTTTATTTTACCTAAAAATCAATTTTCCAACAATCTATCATTCTTTTTAATCATTTAATAATTTTTCAAAACCTTTTTTATTTAACAAAATATGTGAAACATATTTTCCATTTTTAAAAACGGCCCAATTATTAAAAATACATGGTATGTTTTTTGCTTTTTCCAAAGTATCAATTTTAATAAAATCAACTTGTATATTACAATCTTTTATGTATTCTTTAATTTCGTGTATACAATTTAATGTAAAAGGACATTGTGGTGAATAATATATTGTTATATGATTTGAATCAATCATCATTTGTTTTACATCTTTACAAAAAGAAGGTTTTTGATGATTAAAAGATAACGATAATAATTCATAATCATCAATTTGATCAACAACTTCAAATCCATATTTTAAAAAGAATTTTTTATCTGCCAGGTAAGATTTCTTCTTTTTAGAAGATATTACACAAACACCTTGTTTTCCTTTCTTTTTAGCATCATTAATAACATATTCCAATAATTGCTTACCGTAACTTTGACCTTTAAATTTTCCCGAAACCCATAAACAATAAATATATAGAAAACCATGACCTTCGATAGGGACCCATGCTTTTTCTAGAGGTGCATATTCAACAAATACTTTTCCTTGAACATTAAGTTTTCTAAAAACATGACCTTCTGTTATTCTCTTTTTTAACCATTCCTTTTTATTAAAAACACCTTCAGAATGTTTTTTATCACTTATAGCACAACAAATATGTTCTTGATCAATATTATCTAAAGTGATATTTATGTATTCTTCCATCTATTTCCCCTCCATATTTTTCACACCATTGATTAAAATGTTTAATGAAAAATCAAAACTTTTTTGAATAGAAAGAGGATGTCCAAAAGCTTGGTGATTTACAAGTAGAACATAGCCTTCTAAAAAACCTCTAAGAGTTCTAATAAAATGATTTATCGTTTCATCACTTAAATTTTGCTTCCTAAGTATTTTAAAAAGTATATCAAAAGTATTATGTGTTACTTGATTCCCCTCTTCTGTCATATATTTATTGTACCAAAGCATTGCTTCGAAGATTCCTTTATTTTCTGTTGCATAATCATAAAAAGCATATGCCATACATTTTATAGCTTCATAGCCACTTTCCCCAACAATAGAAAGAAGCATTTTTTCTTCTAATAGTTTCCAACCATAGAGACTAATTTTATTTTTTAAATCTTCTAAATTAGAAATATGATTATATAAAGACGGAGATTTTATTTTTAATTTTTTAGCCACTTTTTTTAAAGATAAATTGGCAAACCCTTCTTGATTGATAATTTCTATAGCTACTTCTATAATCCTTGTTTCAGTCATAGCATCCTCCTTAACTAACTATATTAGTATTATAACTAATCAAATTAGTTAAAGCAACATTTAACCGATAAGATACTATTTTTATAAATAACGTATCAATTATATTTGTTTACATGCTAACAATTTTTCTAACCGTGTTAGCCGTTCTAATTGTTAGCTTTTTACTAACATTTGTATTTGCTGTTTTAGGCCACCAGTTTGTTTTTTGATAATCTTTTCGACTAAATGACCAAAAAATAACATCTTTATAATTTTGAATTTTTTCCAATCCTTCTTTAGCTTCACCAATTTCTTCAAAAACTTCTTTAAAAGATAATGGTGGTATCATAAATATTAAATTATCATAGATTATTTTATCATCACTGCCCCACCAAATTGGTGCATGTTCTAAAATATCTTTTAGCTTTCCTTGTTCTAAAACAAAAACAGGTATTTTAAAATCATAGTTTTTCTTTAACATCTCTTCAATTTGTTTTGTAATCTTTTCACTATTTTCTTCTCGACTTGAAAAAATAACATTTCCACTATTTAAATAAGTTTTAACATCTTCAAACTTCAAACTTTCAAATTCTTTTTTTAACTCTGCCATCACTACTTTATTTTTACCACTGATATTAATTCCCCTAAGCAAAGCCATATATCTTTTCATATAACCACTCCATATCTAACTCTATTTTAACATATAAATAAAGACTACAAACGTAGCCTTTATCATTATAATCCAAAGATAATATTTTAAGAGTTTCTTCCAAGCCTCATATAAAACAGCACCCTTTTGAGATAAACACTTAATTCTTCATTGCCAAAACCATCTATGGTCTTTCTTCGGGCAAGTTTGGAAATAACGCTTTTCCCATTTCGTCCACGGTCTTTTCCATCATCTTTGAAACAATTTCTTGAGTAATCGTTAAAGATATGTCTTCATATTTTATTCCTTTTTATTTCATTCTTGATAACAATCATCTGGATCACCATATTTTTGAATAGCATCTTTTAATTCTTTTTTATTTAAATTTCTTTTTAAGCAAGATATTTTCTTCATATTGATAATGTGGATAGCAAAAACGTGGCCTTACAAAAATATTATCTACATAGAGTACAATATGTTGATCATATTTTTCTACCTTTTCATCAAAATCAAGACTGTACATTATATAACTTTTACCTATTTCTAAAACAATTCCCGTTGTCAATACAACAGAAATAAGTGCTATACTTTTCTTTTTCCATCCCATTAACGAGACTTTCAATTTCTTTTGTAATTTATAAACAAATATAATCAATAAAACCCGCTAAATAAAACATATTATGAAGGCTATTTTGATTGCTGAGGAAGGAATATAAGACCATCTTTCATCTAAAAGCTTTCACCATTAAAGAAAAGAATCGTTATAAAAATAAATAACAATATAATTATTTATTTCCTTTATTTTTCACAATTTTTATTTTTTCATAACAACTTATTTATATCTACACATATTTTAACATAGATAGTTTGACATATAATTTTATAACATTTGTAAATTAAAAAAGCTTAAAGAATACTCTTTAGCTCATTTAAATTATTTAATCTTCAATTGTTCAAAACGATAACGTGGTTTGCCAACACTTTTCTTTCCATATTCAATTGCCTCTTGCGGACAATAACAAATACAAGCCATACAGTGTGTACAATTCTTTTCCCAAACAGGTTTTCCATCAATAAGTTGAATATTATTCATTGGACATTTCTTAACACATTGATTGCAACCAGTACATGCATCCTTGACTTTAAAAGCATCTGCTTTAACAAAAAAATGATAAAAAAGAGGATTAACAGGTCCGCTCATAAAACGATCATAAAGATTATGACGTGGTTTCAAAAAAGCTTTTCCTTCTCTAATATATTTAATAGTTTCCTTTATATTTATTTCTGCTTTTTCTACGATTTCTTTTACCTCTTCTAATTGTGGAGCATTAAACATCGCAATATAGTTTTCCGGCATAAGGATTTGTTTTGTTCCCATATAGTCTAAATGTTTATCATTTGCAAGCATTAAGTTATACTTTGAGGCATTTCCAATTTCACTACCACAATTCATAACAAACCAAATACGTTTTGCACCAATGAATTTAGTTTTATAAAGCCAATTGGAAACAATTTTTGGAATACGCCAAGCATAAGTTGGAACAACAAGGATAACATCGTCTCCTGTTTCTATTGACGAATAATTATTCGTTTTTATTTTTTCATTTAAATCTATTATATTATCTTGCAATTCATCTGCAATTCTTTGTGCTATATAGCAACTATTACCCGTTCCTGAATAACATAAAATCATCTATTACACTCTTTTTTACATAATAATTTCTGATTTGAAATATTTTTCTTGAAATTCAACTTGCTTTTTTATTTCTTCTTTTGTATATGACTTATTTAGAGGGACAACAACCCATTTTTCTTTCAAAGTACATTCATTGTTAAGTCTTCAACTTTTTAATAATTTTACTTTGGATATCTATTAACAT
>ERZ772818.1358-NODE-1358-length-21411-cov-4.116173_pt1 | contig 21411 bp, 17 predicted proteins | sample MGYA00580837_ERZ772818 | MGnify/ENA primary metagenome ERZ772818 (study PRJEB29015, sample SAMEA2737671) | human gut metagenome | biome: human gut; feature: human-associated habitat; material: faeces | place: China | collected 2012 ...
GGCAGAATACCTTCGTCCGCTTTGACCAGATTGTGGGAAAGGCAATGGTAAGATATTATCCTTCCATTAAGCTTCTTGGCTATGAGGAGCCGTAAACATGGCAACATGGAACAGCAGAGGCCTCCGGGGTTCTACCCTGGAGGACCTTGTAAACCGAACAAACGAGCAGTACAGGGAGAAGGGACTTGCTCTGATACAGAAGATTCCCACTCCCATCACTCCGGTACGCATGGACAAAGAAAACCGTCACATTACTCTGGCATACTTTGACCAGCGAAGTACTGTTGACTATATAGGTGCAGTACAGGGAATTCCTGTCTGCTTTGATGCAAAGGAATGCAGCGCCCAGACGTTTCCTCTGGCAAATATTCATCCTCATCAGGTGAAATTTATGGAGGACTTTGAAAAACAGAATGGCGTGGCATTTTTTCTTATATTTTTCAGTCAGTTGAACTTATTTTATTATCTGCCTTTTCGGGAACTGTTGGCATACTGGAGACGGATGGAAGAGGGCGGACGGAAAAGCTTCCGCAGGGAGGAACTGGATGAGAAGTATTACCTGCCGAAAAAGAGCGGCTTTCTGGTTCCTTATTTAGAGGGATTAAAGTTGGATCTGGAAACACGCGTGTTGCCATAACACACGCAACGTTACTGTTCACTCTGTTTACAGTAACACGCTTCGCGATGCACAGAAATCATGCTTTGCATGATTTCGCGCCGCAACTCTCGGGTTTTCTGTGAACTTTGTTCACAAAAAACATCTCGCGGAATGTTACCAGTGAACAGTAACCACGCAACACTTCGTCTTGACAATCTTGGAATATTCCACTATAATCAACATTGATTTTGCATTATCGTAGTAGTGTGATAAAGTGTTATGTAATTAACAAGCAAGAAACAACATGGAGGAAACATGATATGCAGAGAATTTTTCATACGCCGGAGGGTGTACGGGATATTTACAGTCAGGAATGCAGCCGAAAGCAAAAACTTCAGGAAAAGCTTCACCGTGTATTCCATCAGTATGGCTTTGAAGATATAGAAACTCCCACATTTGAATATTTTGAAGTGTTTAGTAAAGAAGTGGGAACCATTCCCTCCAGGGAGCTTTATAAATTTTTTGACAGAGAAGGCAATACCCTTGTTCTTCGACCTGACTTTACACCGTCCGTTTCCAGAGCCTGTGCCACCTATTTTAACCCCGAAAAAGAAGTAGTAAGTCTGTGTTATACAGGCAACACTTTTATCAATAATTCCAGCTTTCGCGGAAGATTGAAAGAGACAACCCAGATGGGCGTTGAGCGTATGGGCGATGATTCACCAGAAGCAGATGCAGAGATTCTGGCTATGACGGTAGAGTGTCTGCTTGCGACAGGACTTACCGAATTTCAGGTAAGCGTTGGGCAGGTTGACTATTATAAAGCGATTTTTGCCCAGACAGGCTTGAGCCAGGAAGAGGAAGAAGAGCTTCGGGAGCTGATTTCCCAGAAAAACTATTTTGGTGTGGAAGAGCTTGTAAAGAATAAGAACATGGATAAATCCCTTGCAAGAGTTCTTTCCCAGCTTCCTCAGATGTTCGGATCGACAGAAGTTCTGGAAAAGGCAAAATCCCTTACGGACAATCCACAGGCATTAAAGGCGGTTGCGCGTCTGGAAGAAATCTATGAGCTTCTGAAAGTTTACGGCTATGAAAAATACGTTACTTTTGATTTTGCAATGTTAAGCAAATATCATTACTATACCGGAATCATTTTCCAGGCTTATACCTACGGTACAGGAGAAGCGTTGATCAAGGGCGGCCGTTACAACCAGCTGATGAAACATTTCGGCAAGCCTGCTGCATCCATCGGGTTTGCCATTGTAGTAGATAACCTTCTGATGGCTCTTTCCAGACAAAAAATCGAAATGGAGGAAGAGGAGGGCGTTACGGTTATCACTTACCGCAAAGAAAACCGTATCCAGGCAATCCAGAAGGCCAAAGAGCTTCGCGCCCAGGGCAGAAATGTAGCCCTTCGCCCAGAGAAAGTAACTAAGGTTTGTGAGGTGGAATTATGAGATATCTGACTTTTGCCCTTACCAAGGGAAGACTTGCAGACAAAACCCTTGCCATGCTTGAGAAAATCGGGATCACCTGCGAAGAGATGAAAGATAAGGATTCCCGTAAACTGATTTTTGTAAATGAAGAATTAAAGCTTCGTTTTTTCCTTGCCAAAGGACCAGATGTACCTACATATGTAGAATATGGCGCAGCTGACATCGGAATTGTCGGAAAGGATACGATCCTGGAAGAAGGCCGTAAGCTTTACGAGGTAATGGATCTTGGATTTGGAGCCTGCCGCATGTGCGTTTGCGGACCTGATAGTGCCAAACCCCTTCTGAATTCAAACCAGCTGATCCGTGTGGCAACCAAATATCCAAACATTGCCAAAGATTATTTCTATAATAAGAAGCATCAGACTGTGGAAATCATTAAGCTGAATGGTTCTATTGAGCTTGCACCTATTGTAGGTCTTTCTGAAGTGATCGTAGATATCGTTGAGACCGGAAGCACACTTCGCGAAAATGGACTGAAGGTGTTAGAAGAAGTTTGCCCTCTTTCAGCAAGAATGGTTGTGAATCAGGTAAGCATGAAAATGGAAAATGAAAGAATCAGTAAGCTGATTGAAGATTTACGAAAGGTAATCTGAAATTACTGTTTTTTTCTGGAATAAAATAAAATTGGAAGGATCGATCACAATGCGTACAGTAAGATTAACAAAAGAATCTACCAAAGATATCCTGGAAAATCTTTTAAAACGGAGCCCTAATAATTACGGCAAGTTCGAAGCAGCAGTAGCAGATATTCTTGCAAATGTAAAAGAAAAAGGGGATGAAGCTCTTTTTTCTTACACAAAAGAATTTGATAAAGTAGAGGTAACTCCGGAAACCATACGTGTAACCGAAGCGGAAATTGAAGAAGCATATAAAGCAGTTGATGCATCCTTATTGGAAGTTATCCGCAAGGCACTTGTAAACATCCGCAGCTACCATGAGAAACAGCGTCAGAACAGTTGGTTTACCAGTACCGAAAATGGCACCATGCTTGGTCAGAAGGTAACACCATTAAATCGTGTAGGTGTTTATGTTCCAGGCGGAAAAGCAGTTTATCCTTCTTCTGTATTAATGAATATTGTGCCGGCAAAAGTGGCAGGAGTACCTCACATCGTTATGACCACACCTCCTGGGAAAGACGGTAAAGTAAATCCATCCACTCTGGTTGCTGCCAAAGAAGCAGGCGCTGATGAGATCTATAAAGTTGGTGGTGCACAGGCAATCGGAGCACTTGCTTATGGTACTGCAAGCATCCCAAAGGTAGACAAGATCGTAGGACCTGGCAACATTTTTGTAGCCCTTGCAAAAAAGGCTGTTTATGGACATGTGAGCATTGATTCCATCGCTGGTCCAAGTGAGATCCTTGTCCTTGCAGATGAAACTGCAAATGCACACTATGTAGCAGCAGATCTTCTTTCTCAGGCAGAACACGATGAGATGGCTTCTGCAATCCTCATTACTACCAGTACAGAACTGGCACAGAATGTAGAGAAAGAGATTGAAGGCTATCTGAAGGTTCTTTCCAGAAAAGAGATCATCGAAAAATCTCTGGAGAATTTTGGATATATCCTTATTGCAGAAGATATGGATGAAGCGATTGAAGCAGCGAATGAGATTGCATCTGAACACATGGAAATTGTCACCAAAAACGCCTTTGAGGTAATGATGAAGGTGCGAAATGCAGGCGCTATTTTCATTGGAGAGTACAGTTCTGAGCCTCTTGGTGATTACTTTGCCGGACCAAACCACGTTCTTCCTACCAACGGAACAGCTAAGTTCTTCTCTGCACTTTCCGTCGACGATTTTATTAAGAAATCCAGTATTGTATATTATTCCAGGTCTGCATTACAGGAAATCCACAAGGACATCATCCAGTTTGCATCCTCAGAGCAGCTAACTGCACACGCCAACTCCATTGCAGTCCGCTTTGAAGAGGAAGATAAAAAGGAGCAGTCATGACAAGAGAAGCTACTGTTGAACGAAATACAAAGGAAACTAAAATTGCCATAAAGCTGAATCTGGACGGAACCGGAAAAAGCAGTCTGGATACAGGTGTGGGATTTTTCGATCATATGTTAGATGGCTTTACCCGCCACGGACTTTTTGATCTGGAGATAAATGTAAAAGGCGATCTTCAGGTTGACGATCATCATACCATTGAAGATACAGGAATTGTTCTTGGCACAGCTATTAAAGAAGCGGTTGGAGACAAGAAAGGAATCAGGCGTTACGGAAGCTGCATCCTTCCAATGGATGAGTGTCTTGTGCTTTGCGCCATTGATCTCGGGGGACGCCCGTATCTTTCCTTCGAAGGTACGTTTACCAGTGAAAAAATTGGAGATATGTCCACAGAAATGGTGAAGGAATTCTTTTACGCCATTTCTTATACGGCAGCCATGAATCTTCACATTAAGGTTCTAACACCGGGAAATAATCACCATATGGCAGAAGCCATGTTCAAAAGCTTTGCAAAGGCGCTGGATATGGCGGTAGCTTATGATCCTCGTATTACAGATGTGCTTTCTACGAAGGGAAGTCTCTAAAGGCAGAATAAACAGAATTACAATTAAGACGATATGATATATGCCACTTGTTTTCATTTTTTTCGAATTGAGCATGAAAGCAGGTGGCATAATTGCAGAAGAATTTTTCATAAAGGAGTATTAAAAATATGGAACAGAACCAATTAAAGTCCAAAATGTCCTGGTCAGATTTCAAATTAAACAGTGACGGTATGGTTCCGGTTATTGTGCAGGATTACAAAACAGACGAAGTTCTTATGCTTGCGTACATGAACGAGGAAGCATACCTTACCACTCTGAAGCTGGGAAAAATGACTTACTGGAGCCGCAGCCGCAACGAGCTCTGGACCAAAGGACTAACCTCCGGTCATGTTCAGTATGTGAAATCATTGACTATTGACTGTGATAATGATACAATTCTGGCAAAAGTAGAGCAGGTAGGGGCTGCATGCCATACCGGAAACCGGACATGCTTTTTTACCCCATTGCTCTAAAGCCTGTTTGAAAAATCATTCCTGCAATCTGCACGCCCCACTTTGCGATATATTTTGCAGAAAGCCTTTTTCAAACACGCTCTAAAAAAGACTGCAAAAGGTAAAATTATTACATGAAAAAACAAGTGAAAAACGGTGTGATCAAAGTTCTGATCCTGGTTCTGATTCTGGCAGGTGCGTATGGGCTGTGGTGTCATTTTCTTACAGATAATGTAATCTGGAAGAAGCTTAAAATAAACGGCATAGCCATTCAGGGAATGACCAAAGAGGAAGCCATTGACGCAATTTCAAAAGATTTTCAGGAAAAATATGAGAACACACAGATGACCATTACCCTGAATGGAAAGAACTTTAAGGTATCCATCTATCCTGTTCTCGGTCTTGATGTAAAATCAATTGTAGAAAGTGCCTATGCTCTTGGACATGGTGCCTGGTTTACTCATGGAACTGACCGCATCGAACTGATGAACAGCAAGACAAAGGAAGAAGTCACCCTTATGCCAGAAGCCCGAAACAAAGACGAACTGGACAAGCTTCTGGAGGATGCTGGAATTTCAAAGGGATCCACCACTATACAGACTTCCTGTGAACTTACAGATACAGAGCTGGTTATCACTAAGGGAAAAACCGGAATCGGTCCGGATATGGATGCATTGAAAGAAGCGATTCTAAAAGCAATTTCCATAGAAGATTATGAAGCTGTTATCGAATGTCCTACTATGAAGACACCTCCAGAGGAACTGGATCTGGAAGCCTATTATGAAAAAGTACATACAGATGCCACAGATGCTTCTCTGGGGGAAAATAATGAAATTATTCCGGCAGTTACCGGAATTTCATTTGATGTGAAGTCAGCTGCAAAGAAGCTGGAAAAAGCAAAAGAAGGGGCAAAGATTACCATCCCCCTTGAAATAACCCTACCCGAAGTTTCTACAGAAGAGATAGAAGCCCTTCCTTATCTGAATCTTCTTGGTACTTATACTACATATGGCGGCGGTACCGAAAACCGTGTTGCCAATTTGAAGCTTGCCGTGGAAGCCTGTGATGGAGTGGAACTTCAGCCAGGACAGATTTTTTCCTACAACGATACTTTAGGTCCACGTACTGAGGAACGAGGGTACAGGGAAGCAACTGTAATTGTAGGAGGCGAACATGCCCAGGATATCGGAGGCGGAATCTGCCAGATTTCCACTACGTTGTTTATGGCATGCCTGCAGTCTGATCTGACCATTGTTGAGCGTCATAATCACGCTGCCCGAATTGATTATGTTGAGGATGGTCTGGACGCAGCAGTGGTGTGGGGAGGTCAGGATTTCCGTTTTCAGAATAATACTGCTTATCCAATTAAAATTGAAGCCTCTTACGATGAAAAAGAGGAAGCCGTAACGGTATCCATTTACGGAACCCAAACTGACAATAATACGGTAGAGATTACTACAGAGCATTCCGATCCAAACACCTGTAAAACCTACCGCAGTGTCTACGATGAGAATGGAACACTTCTCCGCACAGATGAAGTCGGGTACAGTAAATACAAGCAATAACCCTATAAATCTATTGATTTCGACATAACGGTCTGCTATAATGAGGTGAATTGAATAAATCCGTTTTCAGTGCCAGACATATCTGTCTGCTACAGCGTGCAGATTGTGAGAATATTTTTTCAACACGCTCTAAGAGGGAATCAGGTGAAAGTCCTGAACGATCCGGTCACTGTAACCAGGGAGTAGAATCCAGTGAAACCATTGGTATATTGCTGAGAAGGATGGATTCTGTGTTGATCTGTAAGTCAGGAAACCTGCTGAATTCGTTTAATGAAAGCTTCCGAAGAAAGTACTTCATTCTCATTAATATATTTGATAATACAATATATTGAATTTTTAGTGCCTGTTTTCTCAGAGGAAGCAGGCATTTTTTTGAAATAATCCTGTCAGGATTGCCCATTGTACAAACAGGCTCCAGAAGCAGTTGGGATTTATTCAAATTATAAAATAATAGGAAGAATCGAGGAAAAAGAAATGAAAAGAAATTCAAAACGCTTTCTTGCACTGTTTCTTTCCGTCGCGATGACGGTCACTCCTGCTGTACTTACACAGGCAGAAAATGAGGATGCAAACGTACAGGTTTCTGTTACACCAACTCCAGAAACAGAGGCGGAGAAGACTGCTGTTGCTGCTGAGACTCCTGTGCAGGAGAACGCAACAGCTGAGGAAGAAAACACTGACACTACAGTAACTCCGGCAGCAGTGGATGCCTCTGCTGTGAAAGAGACACCTGCTGCTACAGAAACACCTGCCTCTGAGACCACTCCTGAGGTTACTGCATCACTTGCTGAAGAAAGCAAAAATGAGGAAGCAGAAGCTCCACAGCCTACAGCTGCACCAGAAACAACAGAAGAGGGCAAAACCGAAGAGACAGATAAACCAGAAACAAAGCCAGAGGATCTGAACCCAGATGGTTCCAACATGACCATTGACAAGGAAGATAACAGTGCATATAAAATGCTTAAAATCAAAAGCTCTTCTGCTGAATTAAATGGTGATAAAATTAAGATAACCCTCAATACTGACGGAAAGAACTATGAGAAGCTTTATCTTGGTTCTAAGGAAGATCCTGACGAAGCAAAAAATGCAGCAGCAATCGTTGGTACAGAAAATGAAGATGGTTATACTTTCATTTTTGAGGTTCCTGCCAGTGAACAGGTCCAGACTTTCAGCATCGTACCATTTTCTGTAAAAAATCAGAAATGGTACACAAATATGGCTTTGAAACTGAACGTTCCAGGAATGAAAGCCCCGGAACCAACAGCTACTCCAGAGCCAACTGCAGCCCCTGAGCCAACTGCCACTCCACTGCCAACTGCAGCTCCAACCCAGGCACCAGCCCAGAATGAGATTACAGATGCCGGAATCAAGCTTGTAAAAGAAAACGGTGATGAATTTGCAATGTTCGTAATCACCGGTTCCACTGTAAAGGTTTCGGAGGATAAATATATTGTCACACTTTCTACCGCAAAACAGAATTATGACATGATCTATCTTGGCAGTGCCAGTGACTCTGATAAAGAAGCAAATTCCATCAAAGGAGTAGAGAACAGTGCAGGAGGCTATACCTACACCTTTGAAGTTACTGCAAGCAAGGAAGCTCAGACAATAGCAGTCGTTCCTCATTCCAAGAAGAGCCAGAACTGGTACGCAAAGGGTATATTGACGATTACCGTACCGGCGGTTCCAGGATATGGAGAGGCTGCTCCAACACCGGAACCAACTGTTTCCCCAGAGCCTACCGAAGCACCGGTTGAGACTCCTGCACCAACTGAAACTCCAGTGCCAAGCACAACTCCGGAAGCAACCACCACCCCAGAGCCAACAGCAACCCCTGCTCCAGGCAGCTGTGCAAGCGGAATTTATAATATTACAGTAAACTCCAGTTCATCTATGTTCCGTGTAATTGACTGTGTCCTTACTTCCAAAAACGGAAAAATGACAGCTGTTCTTACTTTAAGCGGAACTGGTTACGACTATCTATGTCTGGGAACAAAAGAAGAAGCTGCCGCAGCAGATTCCTCCACCTGGGTTCCATATGTGGCAGACGCAAATGGCAAATATACATATGAGATTCCTGTTGAAGCCCTGGACAATGGAATTGCAGTTGCTGCTTTTTCCCACAAAAACCAGATCTGGTATGACAGGATCCTGACTTTCCAGTCCAGCACTTTAAATAAGATAGGTGACGTACAGGATGATCCGCAGCCAGATACTGCTCCTGACACAACAATCACAGCAACTCCTGCACCCACTGCAAAACCAAATAAAAAACCGACAGCAACTCCTACACCAACAGCAACTCCAAAGCCAGACAAGAAACCGGAAGAGGAATCCAAATACGAATCTGACTTAAGCGGCGGAACAGCATCTGTAAACAGTTCTACTACATTAGCAGATGGAACCTATACTCCTGACAGTTTCTCCTGGTCTGGTGGTTCCGGAAAGGTCAGCATTTCCTGTAACAAAGTTACGGTAACAAATGGTCAGGCATATGCGACTATTGTATTCAGCAGTGAATATTACGGTTATGTAAAAGCCAATGGAAATAAATACTACGGTGCATGCGGCGGCGGAACTTCTACTTTCACAATTCCGGTAGCACTGAACCAGAATAATACGATCATTGGTATGACAACCAGAATGTCCCAGGCTCATGAAATCACTTACACCATTTATATCGCTTTAAAGGGTGCAAACGATCCGAAGAAAACAGACAAGGATAACCCAGCTGATGACAACAGCATGCTTTCCACAGGAAACAAGAAGCTGGATGATTCTGCACCGGAGATCACAGGTCTTGAGTATAAAGACGAAACTACTCTTGAGCATGCAAAATACTTTAAGCTTTATCACTATGCAAAGGGCATTACCCTTCTTGAAGTAGATATGACAACAGATACTGCAAGAAAACCGGAAACTGTTGATTCCGGGAAAGAAGATGAAAAAACGAAAGCTGCTGATTCCCAGGAACTTACAGGTACAGAAAAGCTCTACATGGGCAATGTTGTAAAATACCTGATCGTACCTGAGGGTGCTGTTATCCCTGCAGGACTTGATAAAGATGTAATCGTAATCAACCAGCCGGTAGAATCTGCTTATGTGGCTTCCACAGATGCTCTTAACATTTTGGATAAGCTTGATCTTACAGACAAAGTTACTGCTCTTGGAATGGAAAAAGAGGACTGTACGGTAGACAGCCTTACAGCTGCTCTGGAAGATGGTTCCGTAACTTTTGCAGGAAAAGATGAAGATACAGATTACAAAGCTCTTGTAAAGAGTCAGTGCGGTATTTCTATCCTTTCTTCTGATATTCTCCCGACAGAGGAAGCAGACACAGAAGCAAAAGAAAACCTTCTGAAAGATTCCGCAGAGAAATATTCCACTCTGAAAATCCCGTTTATCGTGGACCGTTCTGCAGATGAAAAGGATGACAATGCAAAAGCTGAGTGGGAAAAAGCTTACGAAGCAATTTTTGTAACTGATGAGGAAGAATAAATTATTATTCTTCACCATATGCACAGTAGCAAGAATAATCAGCAGGAGAAAATAAAAATGTATGACAAAAAGCTGAAATATAAAATTTTAAGTATTTTTGCAGCAACAGTTATGACATTTACTGCCATTACTCCGGTATGGGCAGAAGAGGAGAACCTGGAAGCAGATGCTTCCGGGGAGACTTCTTCTGACACATCAGAAGAAAATGCTGCACCTGAAATTGCAGGTCTGACCTATGAATCCGCCATGGATCTGTCTTTTGCAGAATGCTTTGACGTGTATTATTACAATGACGGTTACAAACTTCTGGACATCCATGATGATGCCAGATATCTGATCGTCCCAGAGGGCAAAGAGGCACCTGATGATCTGGATCCTGAAATCCAGATCCTTCAGCAGCCACTTGACACCATCTACATGGCAGCCACTTCCCCGATGGCATTGTTCGATGCAATCGGAAGTGTGGACTCCATCAAGCTGTCAGGTCTTGATGCTTCCGGTTGGTATATCCAGTCAGCAGCTGATGCTATCAATAACGGCGAAATGACCTTTGCGGGAAAATACGATGAACCGGATTACGAGCTTCTGGTAGGTGACGACTGTGATCTTGCAATAGAGTCTACCATGATCCTTCATGCACCGAAGGTACAGGAGATGATCGAAACTCTTGGAATTCCTGTTTTCACCGATCGCTCCAGCTATGAGAGCCAGCCCCTTGGACGTACAGAGTGGATCAAGCTTTATGGCGCAATGATGAACAAAGAAGAGGAGGCAAAGACCTTCTTTGACCAGCAGGCACAGGTTATTGAGAAGCTAAAGGACTTTACAAATACAGAAAAAACAGTTGCATTTTTCTACATCAATACCAGCGGTTCTCCTGTAGTACGTAATCCTAAAGATTATATTTCCAGCATGATCGAGATTGCCGGTGGAAGAAATGCATTCGCAGATCTTCAGGATGACAGTGGAAAAACTTCCGTTGCCATTACCATGGAGGAATTCTATAATACTGCGGCAGATGCAGATTATCTGATCTACAACTCCAGTATTGATGCGTCTGTAAAAAGCATAGACGATCTTCTTGCAAAAGAAAGTCTGATGGCTGATTTTAAAGCCGTAAAAGAGGGAAATGTCTGGGTAACTGATGATTCCATGTACCAGCATACAGATACAATTGGTGAACTGATCACAGATCTGAACCTGATGCTTACCGGCGGAAGTGAAGAGGATATGACTTTTCTTCATAAGCTGAGCTGACAGCAGGTTCTGTTGTAAATGAAACAAAAATGGAGAAAAATAAAATGAGCAATCAATCCGCTGGAACCAGCTTCCACATGGAAAATTTTAAGAGACGATCTCGTTACGCTATGGTTTTCATTCTGCTGATCCTGGCCTTTGGCCTGATCACAGTTTTGAATATCAACACAGGAAATGTTCATATTTCTCTGTCTGAGATCATAGATATCCTGCTGAAAAAAGCCACAGATACAAAAGAATACAGCATCATTTGGAAAATCCGTCTTCCCAGGATCCTGATGGCTGCCATTCTTGGAGGTGCCTTATCCCTATCTGGTTTTCTTCTCCAGACCTTTTTTGAAAATCCCATTGCAGGACCTTTTGTTCTGGGAATTTCTTCCGGTGCGAAAATGGTAGTAGCTCTTACCATGATTTATTATCTTGGCAGAGCCGTAAACGTAACTTCTTACACTCTGATCATTGCAGCTTTTATTGGTTCCCTGATTTCCATAGGTTTTATTCTTCTGATTTCAAAAAGGATCAAGCACATGGCCACCCTTCTGGTTGCCGGAATCATGATTGGCTATATCTGTTCTGCAGTAACTGATTTTGTGGTAACTTTTGCAGATGATTCCGATATTGTAAATCTTCACGGATGGTCACAGGGAAGCTTCTCCGGTATGAGCTGGAGTAACGTTTACATTTCCTGTGTGGTGGTAGGAATTACCCTGGCCCTGACCTTCCTGCTGTCAAAGCCCATCGGTGCTTATCAGCTGGGAGAAGCTTATGCACAAAGCATGGGCGTAAACATCAAATTCTTCCGCGTTGCATTGATTTTGCTTTCCAGTATTTTATCAGCAACTGTAACTGCTTTTGCAGGACCGATTTCTTTCGTTGGAATTGCAGTCCCATTTCTGATGAAAAGAAGCTTCGGCACATCCAGACCACTTATAATCATTCCGGGAACATTCCTGGGCGGTGCAGTTTTCTGCATGATGTGTGACCTGATTGCCAGAATGGCTTTTGCCCCTCTGGAGCTGAATATCAGTACCGTTACCTCCATCTTTGGAGCACCTGTTGTTATTTTCATGATGTTGCGAAAGAAGAGAGGAAACTGAAATGGATAATTACTATTTTCATATGGATAACCTTTCTGTCGGTTATGACAAAAAGGCCTTAATTCATGATATCTGTATTGGAATTAAAAAAGGGGAGATTGTAACTCTCATTGGTCCAAATGGTTCTGGTAAATCTACGATTCTGAAAAGTATCACAAGACAGCTGCAGATCATTGGTGGAAAAGTTTACTTTGATGATCGCAATCTGAATTCTTTTTCCTATAAAGAGCTTTCCACACGCATGGCAGTAGTTCTTACGGAACGAATGCGTCCGGAGCTTATGACCTGTCATGATATTGTGGCAACCGGACGCTACCCTTATACAGGCAGACTCGGTATTCTTTCCAGAGAGGATGAGGAAAAGGTAGAGGAAGCCATGAGAGCGGTGCATGCGGAATCGCTTGGCAGTCGTGACTTTAACAACATCAGCGATGGCCAGCGTCAGAGAGTGCTTCTTGCCCGTGCAATCTGCCAGGAACCGGATATTATTATTCTGGATGAGCCAACCTCTTTCCTTGATATCAAACATAAGCTGGATCTTTTATCTATTCTTCGGGATATGGCAAAAAAGAAGCAGATCACAGTTATCATGTCTCTTCACGAAATCGATCTGGCACAGAAAATTGCAGATAAGATCATCTGCGTAAAGGGAGATACTATTTCTCATTTTGGAAAGCCGGAAGATATTTTTGAAGAGAACATGATCAAGGAGCTGTATGAGATCAACAATGGATTTTTTGATCCCCTGTTTGGAAGTATTGAGCTTCCGAAACCAGACGGAGAAGCGAAAACTTTCGTAATCTGTGGAAACGGCACTGGTATTCCCATATTCCGTCAGCTGCAGAAAGAGCATACACCTTTTATTGCAGGTATTCTTTACACCAATGACGTGGATTACCGCCTGGCAAGACTATTGGCTTCAAAGGTGATCACGGAAGAACCCTTCATGGAAATCAGTGAAGAAACCTTCCAGAAGGCACAAAAAGCCATGGAAAGCTGTGAGAGGATAATCTGCACGGCTGTTCCGGTTGGGAGCTGCAACAAGCGGTTAGGAGAGCTTATAGATGCAGCGAAGAAGAGCGGGAAGGCAGAATTTGTATAATTCTGCCTTGCGGGATTCTTTGATTCCGTTTCTTTACAGGACTCATTTTTTACGTTATACTGAGTTCACCGAAAGAAGGAGAGGACTCGTTTTATGAAAAAAAATATATTTACAAAAGACAACCTGATGTTCTTTATCATTTTGAATCTGGGATTGATTTTTACAGCGGTTGGAATTGCTATTTTTAAAACACCCAACCATTTCGCATTTGGTGGTACATCTGGTCTGTCTATTATCCTTTCTACCTTATTTCCGAAATGGAATGTAGGTGCATTTATGTGGATCGTCAATGCAGCACTTGTTGTACTTGGATTTTTCTTCCTTGGAATCCGCTCCATGGGCTGGACTGTCTATTCCTCTTTTGCCCTGTCTTTCTATGTAAGTGCCTGTGAAGCTATTTATCCCCTTAGTTCGCCACTTACACATGACGTGTTCCTGGAGCTGTGTTTTGCAGTTATTCTCCCAGCAGTGGGAGCTGCTATGGTATTTAATGTCGGTGCCTCCACTGGTGGTACTGATATTGTGGCAATGATTTTGCACAAATATACCAGCCTTGAGATCGGGCGTGCCCTTTTGGTCAGCGACCTGGGAATCGTACTGATCGCAGCTTACCTTTACGGTGCCCAGACCGGACTTTACTGTATTCTTGGAATGATCCTGAAATGCACTGTAGTAGACAGTGCTATTGAGAGTCTGAATCTGAGAAAGGTATGTACGATCATTAGCAAATATCCGGAGCAGGTAGAAGAGTTCATCATCAATGACCTGCATCGTTCTGCCACAGAGCAGAAGGCCTTTGGCATCTATACCAAGAAGGAGCAGAAGGTAATGATGACTGTGCTTACCCGAAGTGAGACCAACCGTCTTCGTATTCATTTAAGACAGATTGATCCCCATGCATTTATTACCATTGTAAACAGCAGCGAGATCATTGGAAAAGGCTTCCGTTCTATCTGATGCCTGCCAGCTAATGCAGAAGACTGATTTTCCCATAACAGAACGGTCTGATGAAGCTTGATTTTAAACCAGAAAGGAATACAGGCCATGATTTCCAAAACCATGCGAGCAATTCTCCACACCCTTTCCTACGGCAATATCGAAGTGGAATCCTCCCGCAGACTGGTGGACATTAAGAAGCTGGATGCCATGAATATTTTTCTGAAAAAAATGGATATCCAGATTTTCAACGGGGACTACGAAATCCCTCTGCGGATTTATTTTCCTACTGAAGAAGCCATGACAAACGGGGTGGAAAAAGGCCATACTTTTCCAGTTCTTCTATTTTTTCATGGCGGAGGATGGGTGACAGAAAGTGTGGATACCTATAACCGTGTATGTGCCAGAATGTCTCAGTCTACCGGTCATATTGTAGTATCCGTGGAATACAGGCTTGCTCCTGAATACCGTTTTCCAACGGCTCTGATGGACTGTTATGCAGCAGCGAAAGCGCTTTACACCAATAAGCTGATCCTGAATACTGATCCCCGGAAAATCACTATCATGGGTGACAGTGCCGGAGGAAATCTTGCAGCCGCAGTTGCTCTTATGGCAAGGGACAATGGAGAATTCCAGGTATACCGGCAGATTCTTATTTATCCGGCCTTATATAATACGTATACAGCCGCTTCGCCCTATGCCTCGGTGCAGAAGAACGGTACGGACTATCTGCTTACTGCAGTGAAAATGCAAGATTATCTGAATCTGTATGAAAGCTGCCCCGAGAATCGGGTCAACCCTTATTTTGCACCTCTTCTGGCAAAAGATTTTTCTAATATGCCAGAGACCCTGATTCTCACAGCAGAGTTTGATCCTCTTCGTGATGAAGGCGAAGATTATGGAAAAAAACTGGCAGAGGCTGGTAATTATGTGGAAGTACACCGGATCAAAGATGCACTTCACGGCTTTTTTGCTCTTGGAATCCGCTTTTTCCATGTGCAGGAAAGTTTTTCTTATATGAACGAATTCTTAAAAAGGGAAGTGTGAAAATTGAAAGAAGGATATTCGAACTGGAGAAAACTGGATAACGCGGCCCTTGCTTTTCCTCTGGTAACTGGCAAAAATGATACCAGAGTATTTCGTTTTTACTGTGAACTAAAGGAAAATGTAAAACCGGAGCTTCTCCAGGCCGCTCTTGAAAAAACCATGGAAAAATATCCTCTGTTTCAGATGGTTCTCCGAAAAGGATTATTCTGGTTCTACCTGGAACACAGGGATATTCGTCCAATTGTAAAGGAAGAGAAGAAGCCTCCATGCAGCAGGCTGTATATTCCAGACAAAAAGAATCTTCTTTTTCAGGTCAGCTATTATGAAAAAAGAATCAATTTTGAAGTTTTCCATGCACTGACAGATGGTACCGGGGCAATGTATTTTCTTCAGGAACTGGTAAGCAATTATCTGAAGAAGGCTCACCCGGAACAGGATCTGCCTTCTCTGCCAGTCACGGATATGAGCACCCCCGGTGATCAGGAGGAGGATAGCTTTTCCCAGTATTATTCCTCGGATATTCCCGAAAATTCCGAGAAAAAACCTCGTGCTGTCAGACTTCCGGGAGAACGGCTGCTTCATGAGGATATGCATATTACAGAGATTGTACTTCCGGTAAAAGAGCTTCATGCAAAAGCAAAAGAATACGGTGTCTCCATAACCATTCTGATCACAGCCATGTTTCTTTGTTCCATCCATGAGGAAATTCCCAAGAGCAGACAAAATCGCCCCATTGCCCTTATGGTACCTGTAAATCTGCGGAATTATTTTCCCTCACAGTCTATGGCAAATTTTTTTGGCTGGATAGAAGTGGGACATGATTTTTCCCAAACTTCTGATTTTACAGAAATTCTGGCTCACGTGAAAGAGCAGTTTGCCGCGGAACTGGTAGAAGAGAAAATTGCCAGACATATGAATAGCTATGTCCGTCTAGAGAAAAATCCGGTCATCCGTGCAGTTCCCCTGGAAATAAAGAAATATTTCCTTATGCTTGGAGCAAACCTAAGCTCTAGAAGCATTACGGCTGTTTATTCCAATATTGGAATTCTTCGTTTTCCAAAGGAGTATAACCAGTACATTGACCGTTTCGGAATTTTCGCAAGTACCAACTCCATGCAGCTTTGTTCCTGTTCTTACGAAAACGAAATGGTTCTTGGATTTACCTCCAAGCTTCCCAAGGATAATATTCAGCGAAATTTTCTGAACATGCTGAAAAAAGAAGAAATTCCTTATACAGAAAAAAACAATAATTTCCCCGGCTGTTCCCTGAAAGAGAAAAAGGAGGCGCAGAGAATCGTGCAGGTTTTCAATTTTGTCTGCATTGCAGCTGCAATTCTCTGCGGCATGATCAATTACCTTACACGGGAAAAACTGGACTGGTTCTGGTTCGCCGCAGCTGGCTGTCTTTGCGGATGGCTGATCGTAGCGGTTGCTTATGCCAAACGGAGGAATATCTTAAAAAACGAGATCATACAGTTGATCCTGGTAACTATTATCGCGGTTCTGTGGGACAAATATACCGGATGGCATGGATGGTCTCTGGATTTTGTCCTTCCATTTGGCGCTCTTGCAGTGCTTGGCTCTATACCTGTGATCGTAAAAGTACAAAAGCTGGAAAAAGAAGAGTATCTGTTTTACCTTGTTCAGGCTGCTTTTGCTGGTCTGGTACCGCTGATCCTTATGTTTTTTCACCAGATCCGTTTCCCATACCCATCTGTGGTATGCACAGGAATCAGTCTGCTGGTATTTGCAGGAATGTTTATTTTTAACAGCAATGATACTATCCGGGAGTTTCATAAAAAACTTAGAATGTAATAAAATGGACACAGATTGCAAGGACTTCTTTGCTGAAATTTCGCTAAAGCAGTCCTTGTGATCTGTGTCCGTCTGTTATGTCTGATACCCTAAAGCGTATTTGATAAATCATTCCCGTAATCTGCACGCCCCACTTTGCGGGAGTTTTTGCAGAAAGCCCTTTTCAAATACGCTCTGGAAGTTAATATAATTAAATTTCTACAAGAATTCCCTTCTCTTTATCATACTTACAATATTTGCCATTTCCGGAAATAAATGGCTGATAAGTATTCGTACGTGTATCTTTCACATATACAATTCCTGTGGCGATCATTTCTACCAATGAGAAACGTTTACTCAGGCTTGAGATCCAGGAGTAGGTTTTATTACTGTCAGAATCAGCAGCAACCAGACTGTATCCCTCTTCACACGGTTTCAGAGAGAAGTAAATTTTCTCCGGCTTAGAAGTCTCTTTAAATACCTGGCTTGCTATATAAGTAGAAAAATTCTTCTCCACAAACTGCTGGAAAGAGTATAAGGTATAAACCTCTCCGCTGACTTCGTCTGTAATCCGGTCTCCGCGCTGCAGACGCGCCTTGATCAGAGACAAAGTCTCAATGGTCCAGTTGATAAAGGAAATGCTGCTGTAGGTCATGCTCTCAAGAAGCTGGTCGATCAGTTTCTTTGTGAGAACATTTGATTTCGTTGCTTCGTTAAACAATTCTTCATTCATAATCCGCACCCTCCATAACATATATATGTTAATTGATAATCTTAATTATAAGATCTTATTTTGTTAAAATCAATAATTTCTCCCTCGTTTTTGTATTATTTGTTATTGCTGTTATTTTATATATATTGTTTGCCTTTAACACAAAACCATGTTATCATCATAAGAGTTGGAGTTTATAAAAAGCAAAAACAAATTTTACGAATTTGGAAGGAAAAATTTATGGAAAAACATCATCATGAACGAAGTACTTTTTCCGGTAAACTGGGATTTGTACTGTCTGCTGCCGGAGCTTCCGTCGGACTGGGAAATATATGGCGATTTCCTTACCTTGCGGCAAAGTACGGCGGTGGAATATTTTTACTGATTTACATTATTCTGGCACTTACTTTTGGCTACTCTATGATTGTCGCCGAAACCGCCCTTGGCCGAACGACAAGAAAAAGCCCGGTAGGCGCTTTTGGAAAATTTGGCAAGTCTAAATGGCTGTCCTTTGGTGGCTGGATCAATGCCATCATTCCAGTCCTGATCGTGCCATACTATTCCGTTATCGGTGGATGGGTTATCAAATATCTGATCGAATATATAAAAGGTAACAGCCAGAAGCTGGCAGAAGACGGATATTTTTCTGAGTTTATTTCGAATGGTACCTCCACAGAGGTCTGTTTCCTTATTTTTGCATTTTTAACAGTTGCAATCATATATGCAGGAGTCCGAAACGGAGTAGAGCGCGTTTCCAAATTTATGATGCCGGTTCTGGTATTTTTATCTGTACTTATTACTGTTTACTCTGTTACAAGACCAGGTGCCCTTGCAGGAGTGAAATATTTCCTGGTACCAAATATTGAGAATTTCTCCTGGATGACAGTGGTAGCCGCCATGGGTCAGATGTTTTATTCCCTGTCTATTGCCATGGGAATTCTGGTAACCTTTGGCTCTTATATGAAAAAGGACGTATCTATCGAAGGTTCCACCAAGAATGTAGAAGTGTTTGACACTGCAATTGCCATTATGGCAGGTCTGATGATCATTCCGGCTGTGTTTGCATTCTCCGGTGGAGATCCGGATACTTTACAGGCAGGACCGGCGCTTATGTTCATCACCATTCCCAAGGTATTTGCCAGTATGGGGTTGGGAACTCCCATTGGGATTCTGTTCTTTGTACTGGTGCTGTGCGCAGCTCTTACCAGCTCTATTGCCCTGACGGAGAGCGCTGTATCTACCTTCCAGGACGAACTGAGATGGCACAGAAAGAAAGCAACCGTTATTGTTGGTGTGATCATGATTCTTCTTGGAACTCTTTCTTCCCTTGGATATGGACCGCTTGGCTTTGTAAAAATCATTGGAATGCAGTTTCTGGATTTCTTTGATTTCCTCACCAATTCTGTAATGATGCCAATTGCCGCACTTGCAACCTGTCTTTTAATTTCCAGAAAAGTGGGAGTGGAAAAGATTGAGGAGGAAGTAGTAGCTGAAGGCGGAACTTTCCGCAGGAAAAAGATTTTTAACTTCATGATCAAATATCTTTGCCCGATATTTGCAGCAATTATCCTGCTTAGCTCTGTAGCAAATGCATTTGGACTGATTTCCATGTAAATAATTTGTAACTGTTCTGTACTTCTCAGTTACCACTTCGCGAAATAATACCTGCTGAATAAATACTATAATTTTTTAATCGCCCCACCCATCTCAGGTGGGGCGATTGTATAAGGACTGCCTCCATATCTACAAAGCTTTAAAGTCTGCCACATTTCCATCAATAACGCACACAACTTTTCCCTATATCTGCTTTTTACAATATGGTTACATTTATCACTACCAAAACATGTATAATAGAACCAGTACATCAAATAAGGACTATTTTTCAGAGTATACAAGAAAGGACCCGAAATGAAAGCCAGAATACTTGTAATAGAAGATGAACCAGCAATCAATAACTTACTTTGCATGAACCTGGAAGTCACCGGCTACCAGACCGTAAGCTACCTGGACGGCAATGACGCCAGCGAAGGAATTGCCTGGGATCATGAGTTCCAGTGCGCCCTTGTAGATATTATGCTCCCTGGAAAAGATGGATATACCCTTTTACCAGAACTGAATCACTACGGCATTCCCGTCATTTTTCTCACCGCCAGAGCCGACATCGCAAGCAAAGTAAAAGGCCTTAAAGAAGGTGCCGAAGACTATATTGTAAAGCCCTTCGAGATGCTGGAAGTGATGGTCCGCCTGGAGAAAGTACTGGAACGTCATGGAAATTTACAGGAGCAGATACAGATTAACAATATTACCATAGACACCATAAGCCATACCGTTACCAGAAATGGAGAGGAAATTTACCTGAAACCAATGGAATACAACTGCCTTATGATGTTCGTCCGCAATCCCAATAAAGCTCTTACAAGAGAGCAGCTTCTGGCCGGTCTCTGGGGCGTAGAATTCGAAGGAGAAACAAGAACAGTAGATGCACATGTGGGACGTATCCGCAAGAAGCTGGGCTGGCAGAACAGGATCAAAACCATTCCCCGCATTGGATACCGACTGGAGGTGGAATTTTGAAGCTTTTTACAAAAATCTTTTTACAGGTGGCCTGCATGATCCTGATTTTATCCTCCGCTGTTTTTTTCTATACTTCATATCGCTGGAAGAATCAGAGTATTCAGTATATCAATAACTATGAATATACCAAATTTCAGAATAATCTTTTACAATTTGAGGAGAAATTAAGACTTACAAGCAGTCAGTCCGCTAATTCCGATGAGAAAGTCCGAAACCGAATTCTGATCTACGCTTTCCGACAGATTTTCCATGACAATGCTGTTCTATATCAGAATGGCGAAGAACTTTACAACGGTACCGCCTATGATTTCGATGTTCAGGGAATCCAGGAGCAACTGGGAGAAGTGGAATTACACGGAAAATGGTATGACGCGGATACTTATATCTGTGATCCCCTTATCAGCAAAGCCGACGGTAAAACACTGTTGCTTTTTTTTTATTCCTCCACAGAGTCAACTACAAATCTGAATTATCAGATTGTCACTTATAAAGATGTTTCTGATGTTCTGGAGAGTAACAGGATCCTTTTTTATCAGGCGGGCACGTTGACGATGGTTCTGCTTCTGTTAACCGGAACAATTCTTTTTTTCAGTCTGCGGAAAATTATGGCACCCCTTACAAAATTAAGGGAAGCTGCGGTTTCTGTATCTGAAGGCAACTATGATATACAAGTTCCTGCGGAAGGAGATACGGAACTGGCGCAGGTTGGCAAAAGCTTTAATCAGATGCCCTCCAAGGTTAAA
>ERZ772818.1360-NODE-1360-length-21397-cov-47.301940_pt1 | contig 21397 bp, 17 predicted proteins | sample MGYA00580837_ERZ772818 | MGnify/ENA primary metagenome ERZ772818 (study PRJEB29015, sample SAMEA2737671) | human gut metagenome | biome: human gut; feature: human-associated habitat; material: faeces | place: China | collected 2012 ...
GTAACTACCCATGGTTGGTTTAACTCCAACTGAACTCATGCCATGCCCGGCACACACAAATAAAAACCGCGTTTAAAAAGCGCGGTTTTCTCTGCGGCTATAAGCCTTTACTGCCAGCTCGCGTCTCAAGGCGCTGCTTTCACTTCGTTCAAGCTATCGCTTTTGACTCTCGCTAGCCCTCAAAGGGCTTTATTTTTTACTATTTCTTTCTCTTTGCTTTTTCTTGTTTGTATGCCTGTTGCTCTGCTTCTGAGAATGGATTTGCGTACTCTTTTACACTCATTTTATCCATTGCTATATCATGCATTTCCTGCTCTCGAATATATTTTGCAACTGTCGCATCATTCAATCCTACTGTACTTACATAATATCCTTCACTCCAAAAATGTCTGTTTCCAAACTTATATTTCAGATTTGCATGTCTGTCAAACATCATTAATGCTGACTTCCCTTTCAGATATCCCATAAATGCAGATACAGACAATGATGGAGGTATCATAACTAGCATATGTACATGGTCCCTCATCAAATGTCCTTCTATTATTTCTACATGCTTGTATCTACATAATTCCCTCAATATTTCACCTAAATCTTTTCGATATTGATTGTATATCACTTTTCGTCTATACTTTGGAGTGAAAATGATGTGATACTTACACATCCATTTTGTATGTGCTAAAGAGTTTGCTTTATTAGCCATTATAATCACCATTCTTTCTTATTTTGATAGCTTGAACACCTTCATTATAGAAAGAATGGTGATTATTTTGTATAACTTTATTTGACACCACCCGCATAGCAGGTGGTTTTGTTGTTTCGTACTTCGTACTCAACTGGCTAAAGCCAAAAGCATAACGAATTAAAAAAACGCAAACGCGTTTTTTTTATTTACTATGAATAACTTCTTCAGCACGATCTAGTGCAGCACTGATACTTGGTTGGAAGTTAACTTTACCAACAAGCTCAATAAAGCCTGCCTTTTCCATGACTTTCATTGGTTGATCATTCACATGTGAGAACACAATCGTGATTCCTTTGGACTTGCAAACCTGAACTAAATCCTTTAATGCGTTTAGTGCCGTACTATCTAATGCAGGAACACTGCGCATACGAAGAACTAGGCATGTTGTAAAATCTTTGACGGCAATTTCTTCAATTACACTAGCTGCCCCAAAGAACAAGGGTCCTGAAATCTCATAAACACGAATCTGAAGTGGAAGCTTTTGAAGGTGTTCATCAACATCGGGTGTATCCTCATCTACATATGTCCAGCCATTAACTTTTGTTTCTTCACTCATACGTTTAATGAATAATAAACAAGCAAGTACCATTCCTACTTCAATGGCTACAACCAAATCAAAGATTACCGTTAGCACAAATGAAGTGACTAAAACAATAACATCACTCTTAGGTGCTGTTTTAACTAAGTTTAAAAACGTGCGCCATTGGCACATATTGTATGCGACAATGAATAAAATAGCTGCAATGGTAGGCATCGGAATCATTCCGGCATATGGCATCAAAACAACTAATACAATGACCAATGTGATAGAGTGCACCATACCGGCAATTGGTGTTTTTCCTCCATTTTTAATATTGGCAGCCGTTCTTGCGATAGCACCTGTTGCAGGAATTCCTCCAAATAAAGCGGATGCGATATTTCCAGCACCCTGCGCAACAAGTTCCATATCCGAGCGATGTTTACCGTTAATCATGCCATCGGCAACAACACAAGAAAGTAATGATTCAATGGCAGCCAACACGGCTATGGTTAGTGCATTCGGTAATGCATTTTGAATCCTATTTAATGATAAGCTTGGAAAATGTAAAGTAGGTAATGCATTACTGATTGTATAAAGATTTCCAATTGTATTTACCTTTAAAGGCAAGAATTGAACCATCAAAATTCCTGCAATAACGGCTAAAAGTGAGCCTGGAATTCTTTTAAAGATATATGGAGCAATAATCAAGATAGCTAAAGATACTCCACCTACTATGACGGCATCCATATTGATTGTAGAAAAATTGTTAATCACAGCTTCAAATTTTTCAACCGTCTCAATAGGCTTTACTCCATTTGGATAAGTTAATCCAAAGAAATCTTTTAATTGTCCAATCACAATCGTAACGGCAATACCCGAAGTAAAACCTGTCGTAATGGTAAATGGAATAAACTTGATTAGGCTTCCAAAATGACAAAGTCCCATCAAAATCAAAAAGATACCCGCAAGAATCGTGGCAACAATAAGTCCATCCATTCCATCATGGGCTACAATTCCAGCAACAATCGTCGCAAATGCAGCGGTTGGTCCTGCAATTTGTACACTGCTTCCGCCTAGTGCTGAAATGACAAAGCCCGCCACAATTGCAGTAAATATTCCGGCTTCCGGTCCCACACCGGAAGCAAGTGCCAAGGCGATCGATAATGGTAATGCGATAATAGCGACAATGATTCCGGCTGTCACATCTTTGACAAACTGAGACTTATCATAACTTTTCAGTGATGAAAGTAACATCGGTTTTAGTGAATTCATTTGTTAATATCCCTCTCTTTTTAACAACCTTTAAAGTATACCATAATTTAAGGATTTTTAAGGATATTTCTATAATACTATTTGATATACTGAATATATAACGATAATAAATCAGGAGAATAATCTATGAACAAAAAGACTAAAATTATAATTTTAATCTCACTATGCATTTTAATTGCCATTATAGGCATCTATTTCTTATTTCCAAAAGGAAGTAACACCCAAAACATCTATGTTCAAAAAGTATCTACAATCATTGGTTCTTCTAATACGGAAAACCGATATTCAGGTGTAGTAGAATCCTCAGAAACTGTAGATATCAATTCTGATGGAAATAAATCCATTACTGAAATGTATGTTGAAGCTGGTCAAAAAGTAAGAAAAGGCGATAAATTATTTTCTTATGATACGACTGAAGCATCCAATTCCATCGCCCAAAAGAAATTGGATATTGAAGCACAGAACAATGAAATCGCTGCTCAAAATAATACAATTGAAGATTATAAGGCTGAACTTAATAAAGGTGCAGATAAAGTTGAGATTCAAGCTCGAATCAACGATGCTAGTTATGCGATTCGCCAGGCTCAAAATACAATCAAGGCCACACAGACTGAAATTGATCAGTTGAACAAACAAATCGAAAATTCGACCGTTCTTTCGACAATTGATGGAATCATTAAAGAAGTCAATAGAGATGGTGGAACGGATGAAAATGGAAACCAAAAGCCATTGGTGTCAATTACACAAACTTCTGATTTTAGAGTAAAAGGCTCTATTAGTGAAATGGGATCTATTTCTGAAGGAACAAATGTTATTGTAAGAAGTCGTATAAATGAAGATCAAATTTATAAAGGTACAGTTACCAAAGTGGAAACAGACCCTCAATCCAATTCTAACAATAACGTTTATGGAAATGATTCAAATGAATCTGCATCCAAATATCCTTTCTACGTCACTTTAGACAATAATAAAGGCTTAAAACTTGGACAACACGTCTACATTGAAGTGGATAATGGACAATCCACAAAGAAAAAAGGAATTTGGTTAGATGCGAGTTTTATTGTTTCGGATGACAATGGAAATTCATATGTATGGGTTTCTGAAAAAGGTAAATTAAAGAAAAGAAAAGTAGAACTTGGTAAAACGGATGAAAAAACATCTACCACAAAAATCAAGTCAGGACTAAGCGAGGATGACTATATTGCCTGGGCCGATGATACATATAAGGAAGGTATGAAGACAACGACGGAATATCAAACGGAAACGGATGGTGATGCGAATGCTTCTTAATCTTAAAAACATTTATAAAAGTTATGGAAAAGAACCATTGATCGTTCCTGTTTTAAAAGATGTAAGTCTAGAAGTCGAACAAGGCGACTATGTTGCGATTATGGGACCAAGTGGTTCTGGTAAAACAACACTTATGAATATCATCGGATGTTTAGATCGAGCAAGTTTGGGTACATATCTATTTGAAGATGAAGATATTTCTGAAATGAATGATGATACATTAAGTGATTTAAGATTAAATAAAATCGGTTTTGTCTTTCAAAACTTCAATCTTCTAAGTTCGGAAACCGCTCAAGAAAATGTAGCTTTACCTTTAATTTATGCAGGAATCCATAAAGAAGAAAGAAATCATAGGGCGGATGTTGCCTTAAGTAAAGTTGGTTTACAAGATCGTACAACTTTTAAACCAAGCCAATTGTCCGGTGGACAAAAACAACGTGTTGCGATTGCCCGCGCCCTTATCAATCATCCTAGAATTCTACTTGCCGATGAGCCTACAGGAGCACTTGATCAGGCGAGTGGTAAACAAGTTATGGAATTGTTTAAAGCTTTAAATGATGAAGGTGTGACAATCATTATGATTACGCATGATGCAAGTGTGGCAAGTCATGCCAAAAAAATTCTTCATATCATTGATGGAGAAATCATGGAAAATAAACAAGGAGGTGCAGCATGAAGCCTTCTATAAAAAAAGGAATTATTATTACTTCTGTATGTGCATTTACTTTAGTTGGAATTAAGTTTTATTTAAGCTCATCTAATACGGTTGAGGTTCATTCTGTATCTAGCTTAAATACAGGCTATTGGGATAATCCAGCTACTTCAACAGGTCTTGTATCTAATAGTGATACGCAATCCGTACTATATGATTCTTCTAAAACAATCACACAAGTCTTTGTCAAAGAAGGGCAACAAGTAAGTGTAGGCGATCCATTGTTATCTTATGATTTAACTACACTTCAAAGTGCAGTGGATACAAGCCAATTGGAAGTGGAAAAAGCACAAAATGCGATTACACTTGCCAATCATGAATTAAAGAAATTATTAAATACAACACCGGTTCCAGATGTAACGCCTGAGCCAGATGTACCAGATCCTACACCTGCACCATTGCCTAGTGTTCCTACAAAAAATGGAAATGGCTTATATCCATATATTCTTTCTTTATCCCAAGCCGAAAAGAATTTTACAGACTATAAGATTTATTATACAAATACCGAAAGTGAAGCCCCTGAAAAAGGGCCTAAAGAAGATGTAAATGCATGGAAAGAAGAAAGAATTAAAAAAACATCGGATAATACATGTTGGTATTGGATTGAATATACATATACAGATGGTTCAAACAATGCGTATGATACAAAGGATGTTGTAGAGTATTATAGTGACAAACAAAAGGTTCCTTATGAAGATATTTCTACAGTTGGAACCAAAAAGAATCCTTATGTATTCAAGTTAAGTGAATACCAAGGATTTGTGTATGGAAAACTATTTTTAGACAACAAGAATCTAAATTCTTATTTTCGATTTGATGTGTATACAAATGATGGTGAAATCAGTTCTTCATGGCTTGTTCATTGTGACAAGTTTGCCACTAAACAATCTATGAATGAAGGCGATATGTATTCAATGATTTCACATACGAAAGAAGAACAAAAGTATATAGAGACCGAACAAAATCAAAGTCCAGATAATACATCAGGTTATACAGAAATAGAACTTGCGAAAGCCATTCGTGATAAGAAGCAGGAATTGAAGACGTTAGATTTAGATTTAAGAAAGGCAAAGCTTTCATTAAGTGAAAATAAAGCTTTATTAAATGACGGCATCGTTCGTGCAAAGCGCAGTGGTATTGTGCGTAATATAAAAGATCTATCAAATCCTATTCAAGATGGCAGTGCCTTTTTAGAAGTGGCAACCGGCCAAGGAACTTATATTAAAGGAAGCATTAGTGAATTGATGTTAAACCAAATCAAAGTTGGCGATACCATTTCAGCTTATTGCTGGACAAGTGGAGAAACATTTGATGCCAAAATCCAAAGTATTGATACAGTTCCTTCTTCAAATAGTAACTATAATGGTTCAGGTAATCCAAATGTAAGTTATTATGGTTTTGAAGCAATCGCCAAAGATGCCTCAAATGTTGCGGTCGGTGAATATTTAGAATTAACCTTCCATTCAAATACAGATACAACGAGTTCGATTTGGCTTTCAAAAGCTTATGTCAAACAAGAAGGAAATAAATATTATGTTCTTAAAGAAAATCATGGAAGATTGAAGAAGCAATATGTAACGGTTGGAAAGATTGTCTGGGGGGATACAGTCGAAATTAAAGAAGGTCTTACAGACACGGATTCTATTGCGTTTGCGTATAGTAAAAATGCCAAAGAAGGCGTTAAGACAAAGAATATGTCGGAGGATGCATCATGATTGAAAATATAAGATTATCCTTTCGAGGCATTTTTGCCCATAAAATGCGATCCTTCTTAACAATGCTTGGAATCATCATTGGCATTGCCTCCATTATTGCGATTGTTTCTACAATTAAGGGAACAAATGATCAAATTGAAAAGAATCTAATTGGTTCCGGAAATAACACGGTAAAAGTAGCTTTATATCAAGAAGATTTGGAATATTCTTTCGATGCAGGCATTCCAAATGGTGTACCTACCGTTTCAAAAGATACACTTGAATCTTTAAAAAATATCGAGCATGTCCAAGGTGCTACGCTTTATCGTTCAAGACAAAGTTATCAAGCTATATTTCGTAATAACACTTCTTTAGATGGTGGATACATCATGGGTGTGAATCAAGACTACTTCTCAATTGCTGGACTCACCATCAAACAAGGAAGAGGCATTACAGAAGATGACAACAAGAAATATAGGCAAGTTGCCGTATTAGATGAAACAAGCGCAAAACTTTTATTTGGTGAAGAAAATCCGATTGGTAAAACGATTGAGATTTCTTCAACACCATTCACAATCGTTGGTGTTTGTGCAGATAAAGAAACTTTTGAGCCTACAATGGAAAGCATTGATGATTATCATACATATAATCAGTCTACGGGTTCTAAAGTCTATGTTCCAAGTGAATCTTGGCCAATCTTTTATCAGTTTGATGAACCGCAAAATGCATTACTAAAGGTGGATGCCACTTCGAATATGACTCGTGTTGGAAAAGAAGCAGCTACTATCTTAAATACAAATGTTTCTTCTTCCAGTGTTCAATATAAAGCACAAGATTTATTAAAGCAGGCTAAAGATATTCAAAATCTTTCTAAATCTACAAATGCGATGTTGATCTGGATCGCCGGTATTTCCTTACTTGTAGGTGGTATTGGGGTTATGAACATCATGCTTGTAACGGTAACCGAAAGAACGAAAGAAATTGGTCTTAAAAAGGCGATTGGTGCTAGAAAAAAAGCCATTCTATTCCAGTTCTTGACAGAAGCTGTCGTACTTACTTCGATTGGAGGTATTGTAGGTGTATTAACAGGTATTGGTTTAGCTAAATTAATATCAATATTCAATGGTACTCCTGTATCCATTAGTATTCCAGCCATGTTGTTATCCGTATTATTCTCTATGGCAATCGGAATTATTTTTGGATTGTTACCTAGCTATAAAGCTGCAAATCTAGATCCAATTGAAGCTTTAAGGCATGAATAAAAGCTGTAACGACAAAATCGTTGCAGCTTTTTTATTGGTTGTCACACCTAAAATATCTTTATCTATTCTTATTTTTAATCTTATGAACAATTTTACAAATCAATAAAATTAAAAGTACAATTAGTAAAATAATGACTAAAACGATCGCCACAATCATTGCACTAAATTTATTTGGCTTTTTAATCAAGTCAATTATATTCTTACTATCATCCACAACCTTATGTTCATGTGTTGAAGCATAATACTTTGAAACATTGCTAATCCCATCACCATCCGTATCATTAAATGAGCGCATATATCTTGCGATTGCATCCCAAGCTTTTAGTTCTTTGCCATCTTCTTTAATGATATGATCCTCAAGATTTTCAATTGGATTTCCATCCTTATCTTTAGGTTCAAGCGACAAAAGTCCATATGACATTTTATTTACCGAACCAAGCATTTGACCTGTATATAAATCTGTCACAACATGATACAATTGATTATCTTGAATCTCAATTCTCTGATCATCTTTTGTAAGATAACAATCTGTAACTTTATTTAGAATCATTCGATGTGGATTGTACGTGAAATTCAGTCCGCTACAATACAATCTAGCCGTTGTCATAAAATCAGAAACTGAAGCATCCACTTCGGCTGCTAATTTCAATTCTTTACCCGTAAGATAAGTAGAAATCAAAGGATAACCAGCTATACCATCTTTTCCAATACCCAAAGAAAATGAATTATATACATCTTCTACTGTAATATCTCCTTTTGTATATGTATCTCGTATAGTTCCACTTGGAACAACAGCTACATCGACTGAATCTGCTGCATACGCAAATGAATCCGCAATAATTTGTCCAAGATTTGATTCTTCATGTTTTGAATACAATTCATCTAAACTATTAAATTCAATATCATTTTGTGCAAGAACGCAATCTCTTGTATAGCCAAAATCAGCAAGATAATTCGTATCCACTGTATCCATCAATTCATCAATACGATTTTGTGTTTTTTCATCCGGCTGTATATTTTCAGATACAGGAATCAATTCATAAGAACTTAAATTCCAACGACCCTCCGAATTCTGTTTCATAGAAAGAGAACCTATATTTCTTCCATATTCCCCACAAGATACGATATATGTATTTTCATGTTGAATCGGTTCTTTTAATTCTGAATGCGTATGCCCACTGATAATTAAATCAATATCCTTAACATTCTTGGCAAGAAGTTCATCTTCCGATTTATTTTCATCCTCCCAAGTACCACAATGCGATACACAAATAATCATATCTACTTCTTCATTCTTCTTGATTTTCTCAACAGTATCTTTCACAGCCTCTACAGGATCTTTAAACAACAATTCACATGTGGGTGCACATTTTAATGAATCTTTTCCAAAAGCACCTGTAACAGCTATCTTTGTATCTCCTTTTTGAATGACAACATAATCCTTTACTCCATACGCTTCAAAACCCGATTGAATCTGTTTTTGACCTTTACTCAATCCAGCCTTTTTCATGCCATCCCAATCCACATTGCATACGACAAGATTGGGTATTGTTTCGCCAGATGCCTTAGCTGCCTTTAACATATTGGTCAAACCTTTTGAACGATAATCAAACTCATGATTTCCTAATGTTGTGACATCATATCCAAGATAGCCAAGCATTCTAAGTTCAGCTGCCTGCGTATCATATACTGTTTGTATCAACGTTCCCATTGAGAAATCCCCACCATCCAATATTAGTGTATTTGGATTCTCCTTCTTTTGTTCATTAATTAATGTTTTAATTCTCGCAAAACCACCAACTTCTTGAAGTTCTCCATCTATATTTGTTGTGAAACTATCCAAATGAGAATGCGTATCATGTGTAAACATGACATCCACCTCTTTTGTATCTGATTCAGCTTTTAATGGAGTAATTTGTGCAAGTGGCACTAGTAATGTCGTCGCTAAAAAAAGCAATACGATTTGCTTCCTTATTATCATATTATTCACTCCTCAATATGTATTCACCTACTTTTTAGTATACGTGATTGCATATAAAAAGTACATATAAACCAGTAAATGTAAGCGGTTATAGTAAATATCGCATAGTTGCCTCTATGAAATACAATTTAATTTCTTTTATTCTAATAATAGTATTCTTTGACACTGATTTAAATCTATTTTTATTTAATGATTCACTTTCAAAAGTTTAATATTATTCATTTTTTGAAAGTGACAGCTATAAAGATATACCAGTCCTAAAACCAATTTAATTTCAAGTAACTTTCATCTGATTGTTTAAAATATTTACAAAATTTTTTTTAAGCTTATAATGTACACAAAAATATAAAAAAATTAGGTGGATAAATTTTATGTGGCTTTACAGATTTTGGTTATTATGTGACTTATTTATTCCGTTTATAATGATTGTCGTAGGAAGAATGACGTCAAAACATTGTCCAAAAAATATTAATAGTTTGATTGGGTATCGAACAACTCGTTCAATGAAAAATATGGATACATGGAAATTCGCTCATGAATATTGCGGAAAGCTTTGGTGGAAAATAGGATGGATAATGATAATACTATCTGCTTTGATATATATTTCATTATACCAAAGCGATAATAACGTGATTGGAATTGCAGGCGTTGTTCTAATAACAATTCAGTGTATCACTTTAATCGCATCAATTTATCCGACAGAGAAAGCCTTAAAAGAACATTTTAACGATGATGGAACACGAAAATAAATATCAACTTAAAAAAAAAGAAATGAAATTGCACGTGAAATTATCTATTTTTGTTTGAATTGGCATCCCAAATAGAAGTCGAACCTACGACCTTTCGCTTAGGAGCTAATACCGTGTTTTGTTCGCTTGATATCGTGAAGTGTTAATTGTGCCGTAAATACGGCATTTTTAGCACTTTTTTGATTCTTCATTTTTGTCCGTTTTGTGCTAATAAATGGGTTCGAATGATGGTTCGGATGACGTCATCCGAACCCCTCTAATTAGCAAAATATTAGCAAAAAAGTTCGGATACGCGTAGGTCATCCGAACACTTTTCCCCCATTTTTGGGAGCGTTTGACGTGCATTCGAACCCTACGGCACGGAACCTGAAAAAATTTGGAGCCCCCGACAGCATCCGAACCGTTCGGATGCTCTTTTGGATGCCTACTTTGCCCCAAATACACTCTTCTGTAGTCTAAAACATGGGTTATGGAAAGAAAATTATTACAATTTTGATGAATAAAGCTTACTATGCTATAGTTTCTTTAAAGAAACTCTTTATTAAAATCATTCAAATATAAAAAGATTGGAGAACACATGAACAATGAAATTATTAGATTTGTAAATGACGATTTACAACTAGATGTTACAGTATCACCTGATAACGAAACGGTTTGGCTTAATCGTAATCAAATAGCACAATTATTTGGCAGAGATATTAAAACAATTGGCAAACATATTAATAATGCTCTGAAAGAAGAATTATCGAATGAAGTGGTTGTCGCAAAATTTACGACAACCAGTCAACATGGAGCTATTGAATTTGACCTCCTGTTCAGGAGAAATGCCGAAAAATCCCAAATGTTTGTTTTTCTTGTATCGTTATTTGTTGATAAATATCGCCTTTTTCGAAAATCTTGCTAATGACAGGCGAACGCTCTTGTGGTGTCAAATACCGTTCCGATTTGTGGCGTATTACCCCCTCCTATTAGCAGATTCTTAGCAAAAAGGGCCTTAAAATACGTGACTTCAGAACGTCTGCGAACCGTTTTTCGTTCGGATTACGTTGCCCCTGCAACCATATTTATCCACAAAGTTCATTAAAATGTCTAAAAAACCGAATTAAATTACATCTCCTTTTTACATACTCTGTTACATGACTGGGATATGTAGGAAGGAGTTTTTATTATGAGAAAATTCATTTTTGTAAGTTTGTATTCGATGCATCTGCATGTTATATTTTCTTTAAAGGAATGTACTTTCAATATAATTAAGGTGAACATATGAACAATGAAATAATTAAGTTTGTAAATGGTGATTTAGAATTAGATGTTAATACCTCTCCCAACAAGAATACTGTATGGTTAACCGTTGATCAATTATGTACTTTATTCAATAAAAACAAATCAACAATTTCTAGACATATAAAAAATATATTTAATGAAGGCGAATTAGATGAATTTAGCTCAGTTGCAAAAAATGCAACTCAACTAAAGCGCTATGATCCACGTACTGGAAAAGATAGAATTTCAAATGTAGAAATTAACTACTATAATCTAGATGTAATTATCTCTGTTGGCTATCGTGTAAAATCACAAAATGGTGTTATTTTCAGAAAATGGGCGACATCTATTCTTCATGATTACATGATCAAAGGCTATGCAGTAAATCAAAAACGTTTAGATGTTTTAAACAAAACAATTGCTATTCAATCCAGAATGCTTGCTTCGACTCTCAATATTGAAGAGAAAGAAGTATTAAGTGTTGTTGAAGCCTATTCTAATGCATTAACTCTTCTAGATGATTATGATCATGGGACTATTCCTAAACCGGATGGTATAGCTTCTATTTATCGCTTAACCTATGAAGAATGCCGTACACTGATTGATTCTATGAAATATGGCAACTTTTCAGATGTATTTGGTGTTGAAAAAGAAGAAGGAAAACTCAATGGAATCTTAGCAGCCATCTATCAAAATGTTTTTGGGACTGAGTTGTATCCAAGTATCGAGGAAAAAGCTGCCAATCTTCTTTACTTCTTAATAAAAGACCATCCATTTGTAGATGGTTGTAAACGCATAGGTGCTTCTATATTCCTTGATTTTTTAAATAAGAATAAACATCTCATTATTAATGAGAAGCAAATTATTTCAGACAGTGCACTTGTAGCCATTACTTTAATGATTGCAGAATCCAGGCCTGAAGAGAAAGAAACTATGGTTAAACTAGTAATGAATTTCTTAAAAATGTAAGTTATCAAAAAATAAGTGAAGCAAGCATCATTTTCAGCAGATTACTTCACTTATTTCAATTTTAGTGAAATAAATTATTAATTTAATTGAAATTAGTTAAGTTTTTTGTTATAATTTAATTAACTTAGTAAAGTGGAAAGGAGAAAATATGTTAAGTGTTGAATTAGATGATTTAATTAAACAAATTATTAAAACAAAAGCTGAATCTCAAACAGTTGAGGTAAAAGCTGCTCATGGTGGAACGCCAAAGCGCTTATATGACACGCTTTCAAGCTTTTCCAATCAAGATGGTGGTGGAATAATTGTATTTGGACTTGATGAAGCACAAGATTTTAAACCTGTAGGTGTATACGATTTACAAGATCTTCAGAAGAAAGTAACGGAACAATGTAATCAAATGGTTCCTCAGGTTCGCGCTATTTTCACCATTACCGAATATGAAGGAGCTAATATCTGCAGTGCAGAAATTCCTGCTGTCGATATAACAAATCGTCCTTGTTATTATGCAGGAGCAGGAAAAGTAAAAGGATCTTATGTTCGCGTTGGTGATGCAGATTTGCCAGTGACAGACTATGAAATTTATAATTTTGAATCTTTTAAAGCCCATGTTCATGACGATGAAAGACCAATTGAACGTGCTACTTTGTCTTTATTAAGAGAAACTGATATTAATAATTTTATTCTACAAATGAAGATAAATCGTCCTGGTTTTTCAAAATTATCTGAAGATCAAATCTATGAATTGTTATCCATTACACGCAATACCATTCCTACATTGGCTTCTGTTTTAAACTTTGGAATTTATCCACAAGGATTACTTCCCCAATTGGCAATAACCGCAATTGTTGTTCCTGGTAAATTAATTGGCGATATTACAGAAGATGGAATTCGCTTCTTGGATAACAAAAGAATTGAAGGAACTTTATCCGAAATGTTAGATGAAGCTATAGCTTTTTGTAAAAGAAACATGAAAGTCCAAACCATCATTAATCCAAATAGCGGAAAAAGAGAAGATCGAGTGGAATATCCAATGAATGCTATAAGAGAAGCAATTCTAAATGCTTTAATTCATCGCGATTATAGTATTTATACAGAAGGTACACCTATCCAAGTTTGTTTTTTTACCGACCGTTTAGAAATTCACAGTCCTGGAAGTCTATATGGAAGAATGACCGTAAATGATCTAGGTAAAGCTAGACCGGATCTTAGAAATCCTGCACTTGCAACTATGTCTGAATTCTTATTGAAAACAGAAAACAGATATTCCGGAATCCCAACAATTCGTAGAGAAATGAAAGAGTATGGATTGCCTGAACCTGTATTTGAAAATAAAAGAAATGAGTTCGTTGTTACGTTATACAACAAGCAAAAAGCTGAAACTAAGGGTACTGATGAAAATAATGATTTAGTTTCTTTTTGTAAAACACCGAAGTCAAGAAAAGAAATTGCTGAACATTTGGGCATACAAACAATCGCTTTTGTTACAAAAGAATACATCCAACCATTAGTTGATGCAGGAAAACTAACACTAACAATTCCAGACAAGCCTAAAAGTAAAAATCAAAAATACTATTCTAAATAAAATCGTGTTCTCCTTCTTACATACCAGTTAACCACTGGATATGTAGAAAGGAGTTTTTTTATGCGTAAATGTAAAGTAATTGCCGTCACTAATCAAAAAGGCGGTGTTGGTAAAACTACAACTACGGCAAATGTTGCGATTGGATTGGAACGATATGGCTATAAAGTACTGATTGTTGATTTTGATCCTCAGGGTGATCTAACCACTTCCCTTGGTTGGAAATCCAATGATGCTTTGGAATGTAGCGTTTCTAATTTATTGGATGCGTATATTAATGATAAGGAAATCAATTATTCTTCTTTGATTCTAAAACACAAAGAAGATGTAGATGTGATCCCTGCAAACATTGAACTTGCTGATATGGATATTCGCTTAGTCAGTGTGATCAATCGTGAACAGACACTAAGCAGCTGTATTGAACCATTACGTGATGACTATGATTTTATCTTGATTGATTGTCCACCTTCTTTAGGAATGCTTACCATTAATGCACTATCTGCAGCGGATGAAGTACTGATTCCAGTACAGGCACAGTTTCTTCCTGCAAAAGGTATGACTCAATTGCTTCAGACTGTAAGTAAAGTGCAGCGTAAGATCAACATCAATTTGAAAGTAGCTGGTATTGTCATGACGCTTGTAGATATGAATACGACAGTAGCTAAAAGTACGATTGATACTATTCAGGAAAGCTTTGGTAAAAACATAAGAATCTTTGACACGATTATTCCTAAAGCTACAAAAGCCAGTGAAGCAACCATAGCTGGAGTCAGTATCTATGCCTACGCAAAAGATTCAAAAGTGGCTAAAGCCTATGACAATCTAACCAAGGAAATCATTTCAGAACAAAAAGTAAAACACAAAGACAGAGACTGTCGTTAGGAGAAGAACATGAAAAATAATTCAGTCCATTTAATTGGAACACTGACAAGAGATATTGAACTATCTAAAAATAGTAAAGGAAATTCTTTTGTCCGATTTACACTAGCTTGTACAAGAGACAATAAGCCATTTACTGATTTTATTAACTGTATTGCCTTTGGTGAAGTTGCCAATGCACTTTGTAAACACAGCGATAAAGATACAGTCTATGAAATCAATGGATATCTTCGTATAAGCTCTTATGAAAAAGATGGTAAAAAGATCTATTCTACGATTGTTGTTGTGGAATCTTTTACACTCTTAAATGACTAGAATACGATTAAAACGATGTCCTCATTGTCATTCTATCGCAAGACTTCGTATTGACTGGGATAACAAGAATATCAATGGTTGTTATGGTCAGTATGTAAGCTGTACTTTGTGTTCTGCCAGGACGCAAACAGAAATAAATGAAGAACTTGCTGTAAATGACTGGAATGCTCGTAAATTAAACAATTGTATTCAACTCACCCTATTTTAAAGGAGGTGGCAACATTGCCAAAACTAGATTTGGGATTGCCAACTTATGACTCTTTATTTTCTACAGAAGAAGAAAGACAAGATGCCAGCGCAGAAAAGGTTACCACAATCCCAATAGATAAAATTACAGATTTTAAAGCTCATCCATTCCATGTAGCGATGGATGAAGATATGGCTAAACTTATTGATTCCATTAAAGAAAATGATATGTTGATGCCTGCACTTGTACGACCAAAACCAGATGGAACTTATGAAATGATTTCTGGTCACAGGCGTAAATTTGCCCTGTCACAACTAGGAAGAAAAGAAATGAATGTTATTGTTCGAAACCTGGATGATGATCAGGCAACGATCTTAATGGTTGACAGTAATATTCAACGTGAAAACATTTATCCAAGTGAACGTGGTTATGCCTATAAAATGAGACTGGAAGCCATGAAACACCAAGGTAAAGTTGTAGATGACAATTTCGATAATATTTCTATCGAATACAGCAAAAATACAACTTGTGCCCAAGTTGGGCACAAGTCAGTTAATAAGAAATCAGTCGAAATATTAGCTGATCAATTAGGTGAAAGTAAAAATCAAGTTAAAAGATTTATTCGTTTAACCTACCTTGTTGAACCACTACAAAAAATGGTGGATGGCCGTCATGAAAATGAAATCAAGATTGCATTTAATCCTGCTGTTGAACTTTCGTATTTAACAGAATCTGAACAGTATGATTTAGCCAATGCGATTGTTGAAAATCAAAGAACACCATCTTTAGCCCAATGTCAGGAATTTAAAAGATTGTCTCATGATGGTGAACTGACTACTGAATTCATTGATGATACTTTATCGGAAGAAAAACCGAATCAAAGAGAAAAGTTATCATTTCAAATGAAAGAAATTGATCCATATTTCCCGAAGGACTTTACACCAGGCAAGAAGAAAGATTTGATGATTCGCTTGCTGGAAAACTGGGCAAAGAAACGAGCACGAGAACAGGAACGATAATCATAAATGTGATTGTCTTTTTTGTATGTGTGCTTGTAAGCCAAACTGTTGGAGGGGCAGTTTGTCTTTGCGTCAGGACGTGTAACTGCAGCCTCCCCTAAAACCCCTCCTACCTACCGAAGTAATCTTATTACCTACCGAAAAAAAATGATTGTTATTAGTTAGTAGTAATAGATATTTGCAGATTTGTAATAAGAAAGATATTTACGTATGTTTAAGTTAAGAAACTATTTTAAACAGATCATTGGAGGTTAAAACGTATGAAAAAATCAGTAATAGGAATTTGTATTTCTTTGTTGTGTGTTGGAACTGGCGTTTATGTAAATCAACAAAACAATGCTTCTAGTCCTGTTGTTTCTACTGTTGCTAAGTCAACAAAAGATTCAAAAGTGAACACAAATGAATCGAAATTCAAGGTTAGTAAACATGAAGAGACTGAAAAGACAGAAGAAGTTGGAAATGCAACGAATTCAAAAACACAAAAGAAAACAGATGCAGTTTCAAAAGAATCGAGTTCAGTAAAAGCGGAAGCTAAGTCTTCTACAAAAACAGAAATCAAATCCTCTGTTTCTTCGGAAGGTAAAAAACAAGCTTCAAGTAATCAAACAAATACCGCAAAGAAAGATAATTCAACAACTAGTTCTTCAAGTTCAGATACAAGCAAAGAACCTGAAACAAAACCTGTAGAAAAGCCAAGTACACCTGTTCAAGAACCTGTAGTTGAACCAGCTCCTACGCCAGAATCTACAAGGCCAAGTTATGCATGTCCTGGTGGAGTCAATCAAGATGTAGCTTGTGATGTGATTCTAGATCAAAATCATTACTTTGCGACATATTCTTCTCAAGCAGAAGCTGATGCTGCTGGTGTGTATTACATGAATGAAGTCATGTACATTGGTGAAACAGAAATCACGAATTATTCTGTACAGGTGGTATATCGAAATGATCATAGTATTGCCTACTATGGATTAAATCTTTGGAGTAATGGAAGTTTGATTCAATAAAGGTGGTGATGAATGAAAAAATGAATCGTTTTAGTTAGGCGAGATCTTCTCGTCTTTTTTGTTGCAACAAAATAAATGAAAGGAAAAATGAAGGTGAAAAACATTTTAAAGAAAGGCAGTAAGTTCTTTCTGACAGCATTAGTGATTCTCAATTCTATGATGAATACAATACCGGTACATGCTGAAGAACCAACTACCGATGAAAATTTAGATTCTGTTGTGGAACTCGGAAATGTTAAGGATGTATTTCCAGATTTAGTACCACAGGATAATGGTGTAGCAACACTGGATATGACAGATATTGGTGGCCGTTATGCCATGATTCATATCAACAATCAATTTGGATTTGATTATATTTCCTATTTGACGGTTGGTGATAAAACTGTCTTCTGTATTGAACCGATGCAGTTATTTACAGAAGGTTTAGATTATCATGAAGATACAGCTAAATGGGATGAACTGTCTGAACAAACTCGTCAGGCAATCTGGGAAATCAGTTACTATGGCTATTCCTATCCAGGCCATCAAACTGAAAAGTACTATACAGCTACACAATGTATGATCTGGCAAGCTGTTACAGGGACATGGTATCAGCCTTATGAAATGGATGGAACAACGATTTATGATATTTCTGGCGAAATGGCTGAAATCAATCGTTTAAGAAGTCAACCTCAAGGAAGACCTTCTTTCAACAACCAGACAGTTAAAATGGGATTAAACAGTCCTGTTACTTTAACCGATACAAAAGGAACCTTAGGTAATTATTCCATCACAAATGCCAATGGGATCAATGCTTCTGTAGATGGCAATAACTTAACGGTTGCCATCACTTCTGAAAACTATGACAAATCCATTACTTTCTCACGTAATTTTAGTGCGCGTGATGTGAATGTCATTTATGGATCTGCTGGCTATCAAAGAGTCATCTGGTTAGCATCAAGACGTGACCCTTCTCCGGATTTTAAATTGAATTTTGAATTGCGTTATGCCGATATTGAAGTCGAAAAACAAGATGTAGAAACAGGAGATAAAACACAAGGCGATGCCACATTTAATGGAGCTACATTTGCGATTAAAGATACAAGTGAAAATGTTCTTGAAACGATTACTACAAATGGAGCAAAAGCTAAATCTAAAAAGTATCCAGTTGGTACAACACTTCATGTTTGTGAAGTGACTTCACCTGAAGGCTATTTAAAGAATGAATCTTGTAATTCCGTTACCCTAAAAGATTCAGGTGATTCCACTCCTTCTACCTTTGGTACAACCATCAAAGATCAAGTCATTAAAGGACGTATTGAAATTGCGAAAAGCATTGATAAAGACAAATACGGTTTATTCCAGTCTAATGTTCAAAAGCCTGGTAAAGGATTTAAATTTGATATTATCTTAAAATCTACAGGAAAAGTCGTATCCACGTTAGAAACTGATGAAGATGGACGAGCAATCAGTGATTATCTTCCTTATGGAACGTATATTGTAAAAGAACAGTCAACTACAGGTTACGATACATTAAAGCCATTTGAAATGAAGATTGATCAAAACAATAAAACATACTTTTATAACATCTATAACGATACAATCAAAGCGGAATTAACCATCTACAAGACGGATTCTGAAACAGGTAAACGTATTCCTGCTGCCGGTGTTGAATTCAAGATCAAAGATGCCGATGGTAATTTTGTCACACAGGAAGTAACCTATCCAAAGAAATATACAACGGATGTATTTAAAACCGATGAAGATGGTTCTGTACACTTACCTTCTCCACTTAAATTTGGTGAATATAAATTAGTTGAAATCAAAGCCCCTTATGGCTACGTATTAAAAGATACAGAAATCCCAGTCAATGTAGATGGTTCTTCTACAGAAATCTTCATGAACTTTGACAACAAAGCCCAAAAAGGTCAGGTCTATGTAGAAAAGTCTGGTGAAATGTTAAGTGGTGTTAAAGAAGAAAAAACAGACTATGGAACTTTATATACACCGGAATACAAAGAACAATATCTTTCTGGTGTTACGTATGAAATTACAGCTCGTGAAGATATTGTGACTCCTGAAGGAACAGTCTGGTTTAACAAAGGTGATGTGGTAGATACCTTTACTACAGGTGATGGCATTACTACTTCTTCCTTATTACAATTAGGTAAATATACAATCAAGGAAACAGCTACTCAGACAGGTTATGTACTTGATTCAAATAGTTATGATTTTGATATTGAATATGCTGGTCAGATGATTGATGTTGTTGAAATCAAACAGGCTTATGTCAATGAAAGACAGAAATTAGATTTAGATATCAACAAGACTTTTGAAGAAGAGGATAAAGATGCATATAAAGATGTTGTATTTGGAGTTTATTCAAAAAATGACATTACTTTAGAAGATGAAGTATTGATTCCTGCTGATGGATTAGTTGGTATTTTAACATTGGATGAAAATGGAAAGAATAACGAACAGTTAGATCTTCCAGTTGGAGACTATTATGTTAAAGAACTTGAAACCAACGTTGCCTACAAGTTGGATGAAGAAAATCATGATTTTACATTCAGCTATGATGAAGATACGACAAAACCAGCTGTGACTGTATCCATGGATCTTTACAACGAAAAGCGTCGTTTAGAATTGGAAGTCAATAAAGTGGATAAAGAACATCATGATCATTTCTTAAACGGTGCAATCTTTGAAGTATATGACAAAACAACGGGTGAATTTGTGACAAAGCTTTGTTCTGGTAATTTGATGATTACTGGTAATGATAAAGATGAAGAATATGAAATTTCAAAAGATGAAGAATTCTCTAAAGTCATTAAAACCGTTAAAACCAATGAAAATAAACAAATTCTTTTAGACTTAGATGATGGTACTTACTATTCTAGAAAAGTTGGGGATGACATAGTTACAAAACATATCATCAAAGATGGAAAAGGCATATTAGCGGATGCCATCTATGGTCATGAATATGAATTTAAAGAAATCAAAGCACCTACTTCTTATCAGTTAGCTGATAAATCAAAAGCTTATAAAGTAGAAGCCGATAAAGAAACAGATACAGTCATTTACTATTTTGAAAATGAACGTATCGTTGTTCCAAATACAGGGGTATAAATAGTATGAAACATAAGAAAATAAAAGCTGCAGTCCTTGCGATTACAGCCATTGCAGCACTGGGTGGAATTCTCTATAGTCAGTTTGGAACAAAAAAATCTTATGATTATGCAGACTACTATGTAGAAACTAAACCAGCTAAAAACAATACAAGTGACAAGGAAGCTTCTGAAAAGGAGCTTTCTTTGTCTTTATTGAAACAAACTAATAAAGATATTGTCGGAATTCTAGTATTTGATGATCGAGTGATTTATGAACCGATTGTACAGGCACCCGATAATGATTTTTATGTGCGAAGGAATATTGAAAAACAATATGCCAATGCAGGTATTCCCTTCGTATCCGCTGATGGAAACATTGACTCACAAAATGTTGTGATTTATGGACATTCTTCTAAATGGAACAATATTATTTTTACACCATTAATGAGTTATATTGATGAGAATTACTATCTTAAACATCCAACATTCGAATTCATTACTGAAAATGGTACAAGAACTTACAAGATTTTTGATGTTATGAATATAGACTTAAATAATCTCAATGATTCATTGGAATTTACACAATCCAATTGGGATACATCTAATGAGTTCAATGCCTTTATTTCGGATTCCATCAATCGTGGATTGTATAAAACAAAAGAAAGTGCAACACCAAACGATAAATTAATGACCTTAGTAACTTGCGATACAAGAGATAACAACAAGAGAATTGTAGTACTTACCAAACAAATAGATACAAAGTCATAAATTCATGAAAAGTTAATATAAATATGGTACTCTTTGTTTAGATAAACTGGAATTTATAAAGGAGAATATTGATGAAACTATTTTTATGTTCGCACTTTTCAAG
>ERZ772818.1364-NODE-1364-length-21380-cov-11.036295_pt1 | contig 21380 bp, 9 predicted proteins | sample MGYA00580837_ERZ772818 | MGnify/ENA primary metagenome ERZ772818 (study PRJEB29015, sample SAMEA2737671) | human gut metagenome | biome: human gut; feature: human-associated habitat; material: faeces | place: China | collected 2012 ...
AGACCGCTCTACAAGCCGAAATTCGATGTGTTCAAATTTTTGTCATGTACTTAACTGCTGCTTCTTACAGTTTCACAATCCGCATTGCCGCTCCGCCGCCCGAGGCCAACGGCTGACGCAGTACTGCACCGTTTTTCACCACTACTTCTCTTATGCGATAAGCTTGGGGATTATCTTTCCAGTCTGCCCCGGGTGCATCCTCATAGATGGTAACTTTATACTTCCCTTTGGGCAGAAAGCCTAAGTTTATTACGGCCTCCCTGGGTTCATCGGCAGTTATGGCGCCCACATACCAGTCGGGGGAATTCTTATCGCGGCGTGCCACGGTGATGTAACGTCCCGGCTCGGCTTCAAGGTAACGTGAATCGGACCAGTCAACCGGCACATCTTTTATAAACTGGAACGCGTCGGCAAACCGGTTATAATTCTCGGGCAGGTCGCAGGCCATCTGCATTGGCGACGGCATAGTCAGATAAAGTGCCAACTGGCGGGCTAATGTTGACCCTGCCTGCGAGGTCTTGCCTTCGTTATAATAGCTCAGTCGTGTCTCGAACAACCCGGGGGTATAATCCATCGGGCCACCTTTGAGGCGGGTAAAGGGCAATATACAAGTGTGTGAGGGCGGGTTGCCTCCCATCGATTCAAACTCTCCGCCTCGGGCCGACTCCTGCGCCAGCCAGTTGGGATATGTGCGGCAAAGACCCGTGGGACGTGGCGCTTCATGGCTGTCGACCATAATCTTATATTCGGCCGCACGCTCCACAACTCTCTTCACATGGTCAACCATCCATTGCGAGGTGTGGTGTTCCGAACGGGGGATGATTGCGCCCACATAGCCGGTCTTCACAGCATCATAGTTATTGTCTTTCATGAATTTGAAAGCCCGGTCAAGCTGAAACTCATAATCGGCGGCATTGGCGGCCGTTTCATGATGCATTATCAGTTTCACTCCGCGTTGGGCGGCATAGTCGCGCAAGCCTTCAACGTCAAAATCCGGATATGCGCGGTCAAACAGGAACTGACGGTTCTTCCGGTAGCTTGCCCAGTCTTCCCAGCCTTCGTTCCAGCCTTCCACCAACACGCCGTCGATGCCGTTGACTGCAGCGAAGTCTATATAACGTTTTACATTTTCCGTATTCGCCGGGTGTCTCCCGTTCGGTTTCAAGGTGGAATAATCAGTGATGCCGGGTTTGGCCAAATATTCGTCTGAATAGGCCCAGGTCTTGACATTGCCGGTGAACATCTCCCACCATACTCCCACAAATTTCATGGGTTTAATCCACGAAGTATCTTCAATCTTGCACGGCTCATTCAGATTGTATATGAGCTGCGAAGCAAGTATGTCGCGGGCATCGTCACTTACTATCAGTGTGCGCCACGGCGTATTGAAGGGCAGCTGAAGATATGCGGCAACGCCCAGGCGGTCGGGCACCAAGTGCGTTTTCATGCTGTAAGCGGCGGTGTCCACATCGAGCAACATGGCCGGATAACCCACTAACGCAGCCTCGTGAGCCGTTATGTACACCGGGTCTTTGGTCTTTATCAGCAGCGGGGTCTGTATACTCAGTCCCTCTGCTCTCTGGGCTTCCGAATGTTGTTTGTATCCGCGCAGAGCCTTCGGCAATTTGCTGAAGGTGGTCTCCGACCACAGATACTCGTCGGTGTCATAATCGCCGGGAATGCAGAATAAGGTGTGGTCGCCGTTATAATTGAACTGTGTCAGCTCATCGCGCAGGGTCAGATAGTTATCTTTCTTCTGCCTCGGCAGCTCATATCTGAAGCCCAAGCCGTCGTCAAACAGTCTGAAGCGCAGCGTGAGTTCCCTTTCGGGTTGGTCGGCTTTCAGGTTAACTGCCAACTCCCGAAAGTTATCCTCAACTTCCGAATATTCTCCCCATACGGGGTTCCACGAGCGCTTCACACTCAGGGTATCTGTCTTCACCACGCGGAAGCCCTTGTCAAACAGGGTCTCGTCGGCTACAAGGCCCAAAGCGCTTGGCTTTATCAGCTGTTTACCTTTGTAATCAAGCGAATAAAAAGGCCTCCCCTCTTTATCCACAAACACGTCAAGCGCTAACTTCCCGTTTGGCGACGTTATCCGCTCTGCCGACGCCGTCAACATACCGGCAAGCATTACTAAAACTACGAAAATTATCCTCCTCTTCATATTCATTTCACTGCTAAGATCACTGCTAAGATTAGTTCTCTACAAAGTTAACAAAATTTCAGCACTCGCGCAAACTCATCCTTTATTACTTCAGCCCAAAAGTAAGGCTGTGTCATCCTTCGACGACACAGCCTCGCTATCGTGCTTTTTCAGCTATTATTCAGCAATCATTCTTATCACTTTCACAGTGCCGTCTGCGTAGGCAGTGCGGCGAATTACTATCATGCCCTTGGCCGGATTCAGTATGCGCATACCGTCTATGCCGAAGTATTCCACGGATACCACATCGGCTGTGCCGTCAATCTCACCAACGCCGGTGGTTACCTGCGTATTGAGGTGCAAAGGTATGGAACGTTTCAGCGAGCCAAGTGTGGTGGGTAAAGCGAAATCGCCGGTCGTGTACGACTTCAGGTTCACGCGGTTGTCGGGTTTCACAATGAAGACTTCGTCGCCTGTCATGGTCAGTTCCGGGTCACACTTCACGCGGAAGTAGTCGGTAACATTGCCATAATGATCTTCAGCCACATGGAACAGCAGAGCTGTACGGTGCAGACGTGCCACTTCATAGCCTGCTATGCCGTTGGGCATCGGATAGCCGTTCTCGCTGTCGGTGAAGCCGCTACCGAAGCTGTTGGCCAGCATCTCGCGTGTCGTGGCGCCGTTGGCGTCGGTAAACTCAGGCACTGCCTGTTTGTCGAATTTGCAATTTACATACTGGGGTTTCGAGGGCTTGCCCACGAAGATGTTAAGACCCTTGGGCGATGTACCGGTTGCTGTCACCTTGCCTACGTTGTAGAAGTTGGTGATGGTGTAAGTGCGGTATGACGAGCCATACATACCGGCAATTGAGCCTACATTGTCTTTTGCTGAGATATTGCCGAAGTTGCAGCAGTCTGTCAGCTTCGGGTCACCCTTGCCGGTGATGCCGCCGGCTCCTGCGCTGAATGAGCTCAGGCTGGCGTTGCTGTTGGTAACATCGCCGAAGTTGGCACATCCGGTTACTTCAGGTTGGTCACCGCTGCCGATAAGGCCGCCGGCTGTCTGGTAAGTGGCTGTGATGTTACCGGCATTCAACGATGAGGTCAGGGTAAGGCCTTTGGAGTAAGCTATCAGTCCGGCAACTTCCTTCTTGCCGCTGATGTCACCGTAGTTCACGCAGGAATCCATCACGGTGGCGTCGTTGGCATATCCTACTATACCGGCAACGTCGCTCGCAATGCCGCTTACTTTGCCGTAGTTGGTTGCCACGTTAATGGTTACGCCGGTTACTTTGCCAATGATGCCGCCCACATAGGTGCCTTTGGTGTTGTTGATGACACCGCGGTTCACCAGATTACGGGCCGTAACGCTCTTCGAGGTAACTGCGCCGACGATGCCGCCGCTCTGAGCCTGATCGGTTGTTATGTCAGCTTCGTTGGTGAGATTCTCCAGATGGGCAAGGCCTTTCACTGTACCGGCCAAACCGCCTATTATGGCACCTGTGCTGGTTACAGTGGCGCGGTTAACGCAATTCACGAGTTTGCCTTCCAGGGTCGAAACAAATGCTGCGGTTGAGCCTTTGCCGCTTATTGTCGAGGCAGCGCCTATTGTCAGGTTGCTGATTTCGCCGAAGGTGCCCACATTGCCGAATAATGCCGAGGGAGCTGTGGCAGAAGCTATGGCCAGATGGTCAATCACATGGCCGCGGCCGTTGAACTTCGCTTCGAACTTGCCGTTGGCTGCGATAGGTGCGAAGTCGCTGACGCCGGTCATGTCAAGGTCAGCGCCGAGGGCGAAATAACGGTTTGCATAGCTTACGTTGCCGCTTTCCATGCTCTTGCTGAGAGCCTGAAGCTCGGCAGCCGTTTTGATAATCCAGGGCGAGTTTTCGGTGCCTTCGCCGCTGAAGAGATTGGCAAGGGCGCCAAGGGGTATGGCGCGGCTGCATCCGCTGTAGGTCGCAGTCAGGGTGGCGGTGGCATATTCTTTGGGAGCAGTGTATTTGAGCTTATTGCCGCTGACGCTGAACACTGTGCCGTCAACGCTCCATTGCAGGCCTGCGGTCTGATAGAGTTCGCCTTCGGCGGTTATCTCGTTGCGGTTGATGTATGAGGGCAGCGTAAAGGGCATTGAGCCAAGCTGAGCCTCGGGCAGCTCTTTGAAGCGTGTCAGCATAGGATAGCGTCCGGCTGTCAGGCTCCATTTCTCGCCGAAGCCTTCCAGCGATGCCACTGTCAGCTCTGAGGTGGGAAGCATGCTGATACCCTCAACTGCGTTTGCATAAAGGGTCATCTGACGGTCGGCGAGCACATTGCTGTACTCTCCTTTGGGATTGCCTATGGCTGCGCCAACATTGGTATTTGTGGCGGCGGTAATAGGTGCCAGAGAGATTGAACTGCTCATTGCTGAAGCTGCGTTATCCTGAGCCAACAGGCCACCCATTGCAGAGGAGTTGGTGCCGCCTTCTATGGCGCCGGTATTCAGACAGTCTTTAACAGTACCGTAGCAGCTGCCGCCGATGCCGCCTAAGTTGGTGGCTTTGTCGTGCAGTGCCTGAATCTTGCCTATGTTCTGACATTCCTCAATTACACAGCCGAGATAACCAGAATAGAATATGCCGCCCAAAGAGCCGTTCTTCTCCGACGAGGAAATGGTGCCGGCATTCAGGCAGCCGCGTATGGTGCCGTAGACAAATGCTGCGATACCGCCCGAGTAACCGTCTGTGGTGGGTATGTCGGCATAGTTGCGGCAGTTCTCTATGGTGCCGTAAACGATAGCGGCTATGGCGGCGGTATTACGGTAAGCTATGAACTTGTTGCTGCGGTCCATTACCAGGTTCTTGACTACGCCGTCGGGCGAAATGATGATAAACAGACCCACATTCATCACCTTGTTGGTGCGTGAGTCAATCGACATATTCTTGATGCTGTGTCCGGCACCGTCAAAGATACCGTTAAACGACACTACTTCGGTAGTGCTGAAACCGATGGGCTGGAAGTCCACAACGCCTTGCATGTCAATGTCACCGGTCATGCGGAAATATTCGCCGCTGAAGTCGAGCTTCTGCTGGTTTACGGCCGACGAGAATTTCACCATATCCTCCTTATTGCTAATCAGATACGGATTCTCGGCTGTGCCTTCTCCCTGAAATATCTGCGGATAAACGGTTATCAGGCAGCGGCGCTGGAAGTCGCCTAAGTAGGCTGTGAGCACGAGGCTCTGCGCTGCATCAGTCCTTGTTACGCTTACGGTGTTGCCGTTGAGACGGCATGAGGTGCCACCGCGCAGCTCCCATTCCACATCTTCATTGCCCGATACGGTGAAGTTGCTCTTTACGTGCAGATGGTCCTCACCGGTGGCGAGATAAACGGGAACAGCATTCAGCTTGGCGGCATCGGTGTTGGCGCTGCTGGCCAAACGCGGATATAATCCTGCTGTAAAGCTCCATACTTTGGCATCGAAGCCTGCAAGCACGTTGCCGGCGGTGAGATCCTTCGTTGTCATTGCGCGCTCTGAATCGGTGTAGCCCGACATCTGGCGGTCATAATAGCAGTTGCTGATTTCTATCTGACTGCCGCCTGTGCCCACGAGTTCGCATCCTGCTTCGCGGGTAATGGCCGAGAACATGATGTTACCCACATTCAGGCAGCGTTCCATGCGCAGCTCTTTGCGGTTGGTGTTCGACACCAGTCCGGCGAGACCGCCCGAAGCGGCGCCGTTGTCAACTACTGTGCCTGCGTTATAGCAGTCGCGAACTACGCCGGCATTGAAGGTAGCCACAAGGCCGCCGGCATTGCCGGTTGACGCTATGTAGCCGCCGTTCCAGCAACGTTCCATGTAACCCACATTCAGGGTAGACGTGATGCCGCCGCAGTTGTTGGCGGGAGCGCCCTGAATAGAGCCGGTGAAATATGAATCCTCTATGCGGGCGGTGTCGGCGCTGAGGGTCAGGGTGATGGATGCCACGCCGCCGATGTGTGCCGAGGAGCTGCCCTCGCCGCTCACAACTATTGTGGCGTTGGTGTGGCAGCGGCGTATGGCGCCGTAGTTCTGCCCTACGATGCCGCCGACTGAGCTGCTGGCGATGATAGAACCGGTGAGTGAGCAGTCGCTTACCTCACCGCTGTTCAGGAAACCTACAACACCGCCTTTATAGCTGCCGTTGGTTGATGTGAAGTCAAGGTTGCGCACCTGTATGCCCTTCACTGAGCCGTCGCTCTTTCCGGCCAGGGCGCCGCCGCCGCTGTTGGTCGACGTGATTTTGAAGTTGTCGAGAATCAGGTCATGAACGCTGCCTGTTTTGTCTATGTGGCTGAAAAGACCCACATAGTAGGTGCCGTTGATGTTGACTCCCGAAATGGTCTTGTTGTTGCCGTTGAAATCGCCGGCAAATTTCTTGGGAAGGCTCTTGTTGGTATAGCCTATGGGTGTATAAGTATCGGTGGAAGCGTAACTCAGGTCATTCTCAAGCCGGAAATATTTCCCGTCAAAAGTGTTTCCGTCTGTTACGGCCGTACTCAGTGACGCCATATCCTCCTTTGTCTTGATAAGATATGGCGACTCTGCCGTGCCTTCGCCACCGCTGAATGTCTGGCCTATGCCCACATTCCATGTCACGCTGAGCGCAAACAGTGCCAAAATCGCTTTTTTCATGTGTATGGGTTGTTAATTTATTTTACCATTGTTTTGAGGGTCCGGCTGATGCCGCCGCCGCTCACTTGAATCATATATACTCCTGCCGGCAGGGTGCTGAAGTCCATTATCTCCTCGTCGCCCATGCCATAGCTGCGTCCGCTCAGACCCTGTACTTTCTGACCCGAAACGCTGTATACGCTTACAGAGGCATCGCGCACATCGCGGTAATAGAGTATATGCAGCTTGCCGCCTATCATGTTGGCGCTCCATGATGTCTCGCCCACTGTCTCCGCCACGTCCATAGTGTTGCCGAAAGTACGCAGCAGATATACCAGACCGTTGTAAGCGTCAATCTTGCCGCGTCCCCAAGTGTTGTTGGCGTCAGCACCTGTGTGGCTGTCATGCTTGCAGCTGTGGTCAAGCACCTGGCGAATCTGAGTCGGGGTCAGCTTACGGTTAGCCTGAAGCCATAATGCTATGACGCCTGCCACGTGAGGAGATGCCATTGATGTGCCCTGATATACGCCATAGGGATACTTCTTGCCGTTCCATTCTGTGTTATACACTATTGCGGGGTCATTCGACACCGTGGAGTTAAAGGCCGATACGATAAGGCTGCCGGGAGCCGCCACATCAGGTTTCATACGGCCGTCGGGAGTGGGTCCTACATTCGAGAAGGGTGAAATATCGCCAATTGTATATTCGGTATACTGGGGAGTGCCGCTCAGGGTCTTGACAAAGTTCTTGCTGTTGTAAGAACCCACGGTGATGATGCTCTTGCCTGTGCCGCCAATCTCACACATCCCGTAGTTATGGTCAGGCTCGCCCATGTTGGCGAGGTGTTTGCGGAAGATGCACTGATTGTTGTTTGCCCAGCCGTGAACAGTGGCTCCGGCCTCGGAGGTGATGAGAATGGCTATTACCTTGTCGGGCTTGTAATCGCTGATGTTGAGGGTAATATGCGCCATTGGCTTGTTGTTGAGGGGCGATTTCTGGGTTACAATCTTGAAATAGCCCGAGCTCATGTCGAAGGGCTTCTGCAGCGTTACTGTGGATGTTGTGGTACGGCTGCAGTCAAACGTGCGACTCTTATACACATAATCCATGGTCGATTTATCCACAGTGCAGACGTTCACCTTCAGCACTTTGTCGGGTTCACCCCAAATCTGCAACTCGCCGATGCCGGGGTTCGATTCCAGGAAGGCCATACCGGCCAAAAGCTGAGTGTCGTCGGCCGTGAAGGTCTTGGTGATGTGCATCTCAACCATGGCGTCGTTGCCCGACGCTCCCACAAGGATACGACCCTCGCCGGTAAGCTCATCGCCGAGAACGTCGCGCAGCGAACTGCCGTCGTGGGGACCCATCTGGGTGCCGAGGCTCATGTTGATAACGGCCGGCATACCCAATGAATCGGCTGTCTGAAACAGATACTGTATACCGTCGGAAATGCCTTTGTCTATCTCTGTGAAATTGGAGAAAGCAAGGGTGGCCTCATGCGCTATACCGTGATATGGAGATGAAAGATTTCCTCCGGCGGCTATGTTCATGACGTGGCTGCCATGGGAGTAATATTGCAAATCGGTTTTATAGGCAAGAATCTCCTGGGGCGTTTTCAGCTCTGCGCCGTAAGTGAAACCTGCCGGCGGTGTGCCGGTCTTTGCGTCGTGTACCCAGACGCGTTTCAGGCGCAGTTCGCTGCGGTCTGCGTTATAGAAAGCGGGATGCGTAAAATCAAGTCCGCCGTCTATGGCAGCCACCATGACGCCTTTCCCGGTAAACGGCACTTTTATATCCTCAATCTGCGTTGCTGCATGCACATCGGCCACGCCGCTATGTATTCTGGCGGTATCGAGCATAAGTTTAGCCTCTGTGGCTGCCTGCACACACTCCACCTCAGCGAGCATGCCCACCGAGTCGAGCATAGTGGCCGGGATATCGGCTGTCAGCACGGTTTTTCCAACCACGCCAACTTCCACTCCCATACCGCGGAGCTTATCCACAACCACAGGGTCCGAGAACCTTATATAAGCCGGAATGGTCAGCTGAGCCTGCGGATTGCGTCGCATAGCACTCTGAGCCTCTTCGCGCTGCATCAGTGTCTCGGAAGTGAACTTCTCAATTTTGCCGCCCTCGTCAGGCGTCAGGGCCGATACCCATCCGGAGCCGATGGTGAGCATCACGGCTCCGCACAAAAATATATGTAATTTCTTTTTCATGCTGTTTCAAAAAAATGTATTATTCGCACAGTGAATGGCCGATTCTCGCACATCGTTCATTCACAAAAATTTGATTCACAAAATTACCAACCCCCTTCAATTACCCGTGTTCACATATCTTAAAAAATTGCCGTACTTTCTTTTGACTGTGAAAAAATCTACTCTTTATTCAGCTCATCCTGCCATTTCTGACTCGTCAGCTCCTTTCGCAGATTCGACAGATACTGAGGCGTAATTCCCAGATATGATGCCAAAATATGCTGTGGCACCTCCTGCACAATTTCTTTCCTGTTCTTCAGCAAAGCCACATAGCGCTCCATGGCGTTGCCAATGAACAGCTCTCTCCGTTTATCATGAAAATAGAGGTCGCAGATGGCCATCTGAAAACAGAAAAGGGCAAACTCAGGCGAGGTATGCAGCAGCTCGTCATAATCCTCCCGGCGCACCATCATCAGCTTACAGTTGCAACAAGCCTCTATGGTGTCTATGCTCGGCAATCCGGCATAATAGCTGTGGTAATTGATTGTCTGCGTGCCTTCCACCGCAAAAGAGGTGGTATGTTCGGTTTTGCCGTCCCAGTGCCATTTGCGCATAACGCCGCTGAGCAATATGTAGAAATGCGGATTAAAATCCCCCTCGCGCATCATGGCCTCACCCTTCTTAAGGCTTACCAGCACTCCTTTCGAAATCAGCCGGTCAATAACTTCGTCAGGCGGAGGGGTGCTGTGCGTACACTCCTCCACTATCAGCTTACGTATCAAATCACGCGTCACCGGTCCTATTTTCTTCTTACTAAACTGCATTTAGCCCTTCTTTAAATGTATTCACATTTACCAAAATATCATCTGAGCAACACAATCCTGTTGTAATACCATGCTATAAACACACGATATAACTCAGGAAGCAAAGTTACGAAAAATTTTTATTATGACAACGGCAACAGCTGAAGAATCCTCTTTTTTACCTACATTTCTTCAGGTCTTCTTGTCTTTTCCTCCCCTCTTCAGCCCCAATGCCGAACTTTCTTTTCATATTAAATGTTAAATAATTAATCCGCAGCGCAATAATGTTCGTCGCAATAAGCCGGATAAGCCAAGCGGAAACAGACAATACACGTAAAACAAAACCTTTTTCAAATTAAGATTATGAATACCGCACCTCTACAGGGAATCAAAGTGGTGGATTTCACCAGCGTACAGTCAGGACCTTCTTGCACCCAGATGCTCGCATGGCTCGGTGCCGACGTGGTAAAAATCGAACGTCCGGGCAGCGGCGACGCCACACGCAAGGAACTGCAGTTTGACCCCGACTGCCCCAGCTACTACTTCCTGCAGCTCAACTCCGATAAAAAATCTCTGGCTCTCGATGCCGCCACCCCGGACGGCAAAGCCATCCTCACCAAGCTCATTCAGGGCGCCGACATCTTCGTGGAGAACCTGCATCCGGGCGCCATGGACAAGCTCGGCTTCAGCTGGGAAGTTGTGCACAAGCTCAATCCGCGTTGCATCTACGGCACCATAAAGGGCTTCCCCCTCTCGTCGCGCTTCAAGGACCTCAAGGCTTACGAGCCTATTGCTCAGGTAACTGCCTGCGCCGCAACCACTACGGGCTGGTATGAGGGCGAATATAACATTCCCACACAGTCGGGCGCCGCTCTTGGCGACTCCAACACCGGCATGCACCTGCTCATAGGCCTGCTCGCCGCTCTGCAGCAGCGCGAACGCACCGGCGAGGGCTGCTTCGTTTACCAGTCAATGCACAATGCCTGCCTCAACCTCTGCCGTATCAAGACGCGCGACCAACTCACTCTGAATCGCATCGGCTACCTCACCCAGTATCCGCAGTACCCGAATCAGAAATTCCCCGATTACGTTCCCCGTTCAGGCAACACCGAAGGCTCGGGTGTTCTCGGCTGGACATACAAATGCAAGGGCTGGGAAACGGATGCCAACGCCTACGCTTACATCATCTTCCAGCGCGGCGCCAAGGACTTTGAGTTAGCCTGCAAGGCTTTCGGCTTCGAGGACTGGCTCACCAATCCCGACTTCAACACTGCCGACGCCCGCGACCGTCACAAAGCCGAAATCATCAAACGTGTTGAGGCCTGGACCATCGACAAAGACAAATACGAGATTGTGAAACTGCTGGCTCCCTACGGCGTGCCCTGCGCTCCTGTACTCTCCACACGCGAAACAATGCAGGACGAAAGCCTCTACGACGGCAACACGCTCGTTCGCATCAACCAGGGTGGCAAAGTTGGCGAGTTCGTAACCGTGGGCTGCCCCTTCACCTTGTCGAACTATCAGCCTGAATATGGTCCCTGTCCTACTCTGGGCGGCAACACCGACGAGGTTCTCTCCGGCTTAGGCTATTCGGCTGAGGACATTGCACGCTTCAAGGCTAACGGCACCACCGCTCCAATGCCCGAAAAGAAAGCATAATGATAATGCATACCGAAAAGAAATAGCATTATGACCAATACAGCAAACCAAAAGCCTGAATTTCCGCAACAGGTAACAGGCATGTACATACTTGCGCAGGCACTGCGTCGCGTGGGTCTCGACACCGTCTACGGACTGGTGGGAATACCCGTTACCGAGGCTGCTTATGCCATGCAGAAATGCGATGTAAAATTCGTCGGCTTCCGCTTCGAACAGCAGGCTGGTATGGCCGCCGCCACTCACGGCTATCTCACTAAAAAACCGGGCGTTCTGCTCACTGTCTCATCGCTCGGATTCCTCAACGGCCTCACCGCTACCGCCAACGCCACGGTGAACTGCTACCCGATGATTCAGATTTCGGGCGCTTCCGACCCCACTATGGTCGACATGAACATGGGCACTTACGAGCAGCTCGACCAGCTCAACACGGCTCGTCCGCTGGTCAAGGCAGCCTTCCGCTGCAGCCATGCCAAGGACATTCCCTCGGGCGTTGCCCGCGCTTACCGCGCAGCCGTTTCCGGCCGTCCCGGTGGCGTTTATATCGACATGACCACGCCGGCATTGGCCGAAGTGATGGATGCCTCCGAAGCTGAGAAGCTCTTCTACGAGCCGGTAGACATTTATTCGCCGGTAGCACCGAACGCTGACGCAGTGAAGCGTGCCGCCGAACTGCTTGTCAACGCCAAACGCCCCGCCATTCTGCTGGGCAAAGGCGCCGCTTATGCTCAGGCCGAGAAGCAGGTGAAAGAGCTGGTAGAGAAATACAACATCCCCTATCTGCCCATGTCAATGGCCAAGGGCCTGATGCCCGACAACGGCCCGCTGAGTGCCCTCTCATGCCGCTCAGACATCATAGAAAAGGCTGATGTAGTGCTCATCGTCGGCGCCCGTCTGAACTGGATGCTCTCCTTCGGCCGCGGCAAATGGAACCCCGACACCAAGTTCATACAGCTCGACGTGGAGCCGCAGGAGATTGACGTCAACGTGCCTGTTGCCGCTCCTGTTGTGGGCGACATCTGTCTGTCGCTCGACGCCATCCTCGCCGCTCTGGAAGGCCGCAAAATGCAGGCTGACCCGACCTGGGTAACCTCGCTTCAGGCCGAGACCAAGGTTAAGAATGAGAAATTCGCCAAACGTCTTGCCGATGCCGCCACGGTAAGCCCCATGAACCACTGGAGCGCTCTCTCGGCCATCAAACCGATTCTTGAGTCGAATCCCGACATCATCCTTGTCAATGAGGGCGCCAACACGCTCGACGACACCCGCGACGCCGTGGATATGTCGCTGCCTCGCCACCGTATCGACTGCGCCACATGGGCCATCATGGGCATGGGTATGGGTTCGGCCGTAGGCGCCGCCGTGGCCACCGGCAAACAGGTGGTAGCTGTGGAAGGAGACTCGGCCTTCGGCTTCTCAGGCATGGATTTCGCCACTATTTGCCGCTTCAAACTCCCCGTAACGGTGGTTATCTTCAACAATGGCGGCATATACAACAACATCGGTGTCAACCCGTCGACTGACCCTGCCATAGAGCATGACCCCGCGCCTACAACGCTCGACCTCAACGCACGTTACAACAAAATCGGCGAGGCCTTCGGTGCCGCTAACTACTACGTTACCACACCCGAAGAGCTCACGGCAGCCCTTAAGGAATCCATCGCCTCGAAGGCTCCGGCCATCATCGACGTGCAGCTTGCAGGCGACGCCGGTAAAGAGAGCGGACATATCGGCTATCTCAATCCCACGCCGCTCATTAACTACACCGTTTAAAGCAGTACCGACGATATGGAAATTTCGCATGTAATTCTGTATGCCGTCGTCCCCATCATCGTGGTGATGCTCGCAGGGTTTATCTCCGGCAAAAGGGGCGTTTTCTCCGGCGAAGATGCCAAGGAATTCAACAAGGTAGTACTCAACTACGCCCTGCCGGCCGCTCTGTTCGTCTCCATCGTACAGGCCTCGCGCGAGATGCTGGTCCGCGACCTCAAGCTCACCATCGTTTCGGTGGTGGGCATCATGGCCTGCTTCATGCTCGTGTACTTCATCTTCAAATATTGCTTTAAGAAGAATACGGGCGCCGATGCAGCCATCTCGGCTCTTATCAGCGGTTCGCCTACAATCGGATTCCTTGGCTTTGCCGTACTCGAACCTATCTTCGGCACCAGCCCCTCCGTGGCACTTGTGGTAGCCATCGTGGGAATTGTGGTGAACGCCATCGGCATCCCTGTGGGCCTGTCGCTGATGAATGCCTCGTTAGAGAAACAGAAACCCGGCTCAACAAAGCAGGAGAGCGCCTGGAAGCCTGTGCTTCATGCACTGGAACAACCTGTGGCATGGGCGCCTATCTTGGCTGTGATATGGGTTGTTGTGGGCATACCCTGGCCCGACTGGGCAAGCCCCTCTTTCAACCTCATTGCCAAAGCCAACGCTTCAATGGCTGTGTTCTCCGCTGGCATCACCCTCTCGGCCATCAAATTCACCATCAACTGGCAAGTCATTCTCGGCTCAATCCTGAAGATGATTATGATGCCTGCCGTATTGCTTATCCTCGGCCTTCTTTGCAAGATGGACCCGGAGAACCTCAAGATGCTTGTTGTGGCCGGCTCACTGCCCCCCGCTTTCTCAGGCATCATCATAGCCGACGAAAACGACACTTACGTGGCCACAGGTACATCCTCTCTCACCCTCTCCATTATCCTCTTCATAGGCTTCTGCCCCCTCTGGATATGGATTACCAACCTGGCTCTGACCCTCTGATTACCCCCTCCATTACCCCCATAACTAAGAAGCGCTCTTACGGGCGCTTCTTTCTTCTTTTAAGCTGCTCTTTGGCTGCCTTTGGGAATATATTTCAGCGGCTATGACTGCGCCATCTTACGGTAGATTGACGGGGTCATGCCGGTGATTTTCTTGAACACAGACACAAATGTGGAATGTGATTTGAAGCCGACGCTCTCGCCAATGCCTTTAATGGAGTAATTGGCATATACGCCCTCACCCGAGAAACGCGCACAGGCTTCGCGAATGCGGTATTCGTTTACATAACTGCTGAAGCTCTTCCCGAACTCATTGTTGATGACCTGCGATACATATCTGCTGTTACTGCCAACGTGCTCAGCCAATACGTTGAGCGAAAAATCGACGTTGCAATAATCGCAACTATTGCTCTCCATGGCATCGCTGATGCGCCTTTCCAGCCTGCGGGTCTGTTCCTCGGAGAGATTGCTTGAGCTGTACTTCTCCTTCCCTTCTGCCTGACCTTCCTGAGAATCCTCCACAGCAGAATTTACGGCATTGCCATTACCTGCTTTTTGCGCCAAAGCCTCCGTAAGACGCCGGTTCTCGTCTTCCAGTTCTCTTTGTCTTGCCAAGGCGCTGGAGTGGGTCTGCATAAGGGTCTTGTTGAGCGAATATAAGCTGCGGTAACTGTCGGAGAGTTTGCGATTTTTGCGCACTATACACCATATCAGCAAAAAGGCCAGAATCATACCTGCCAGAATACCCGCTATGGCCCAACGTTGACGGGATATGACCCGGTTATGGTTCTTTTTCTCCTGCCACAGATTGTTTATCTGGCTCTCGTCTTTCGTCATTTCATAGAGGAACTGCTGATTGCTGGCATCATACACTTTGCGGGCATTGCCTATGTAAACCGAATCCACAAGATTGAGATAACGCATGCGCCATTCCGCAGCCGCGTGCTCGTTGCCGTTTTCGCGATATAAATCAGACAGCTCCTTATATTTCTCAATGAACATGGGCGTGAGGCCATTTTCCTCGGCCAGACGGATGCTTTGGCGCAGATAAAACTCGGCTGAGTCGCGATGAGCCGGAAGGTCTTTGCTTAACCAGTACATCTCGTCGTAAGCTGTGCAGATATACTGAGGGTCGTTGGCCTCTGAATATCACGATGCCAAATCGTGGAAGCGCTTCAGAGCCTCCTCGGGCTTACCCTCGCACCGAAGCACCATTGCAAGCGTGTAATCGCGCCCATACTTTCCCTGAGGGGATTTGGCATAGTTCAGCTTGTCGAGAAGCGTATAATAGCGGCGAGCCTCAGCCGGTTTCTCAAGACCCACATAGAGCCGCGAAATATTGTTGAGCAACGCCGACATCATAGTGGTGTCGTGGCGCTCCTTGGCTTTATTGTAACCCTTTAGCGCCAGGCTCACAGCCTTTTCATAGTCATTGAAATGCCCGTAAACTACCGACATATTTTTATATAGCCGGGCAATGTGCGGCTCATTCGACGAATCCTCGCTGATGGCAATGCCTTTGAGATAAGCCTTCAGCGCATCGCCATAGTTATTGTCCTTGAGGTAAATGTCGCCCCGACTCATGCATGAACGCACCTTCATTTCTGTGGCCTCGTCGGAATGATTGTCGGCGAGTTTCTCCTCAACCGACATATACAGCACAATTGCACTGCCAATATCGCCTTTTTGCTGACTGCGTTCCGCCTCCTCTATGGTGTGCCGGGCACTCCAGCGCAGGGATGTGGAAATCAGATTGTCATATTTCTCGCCCTTGGCTGAAACCTCCAATGAATTATGCGACAAAAAATATATCGCCGCTATGGCAACAACTATCGACAATATAACACCGAAACAGACTTTGCGTGATATTTTCCGGGTCTTCTTGCCTCTCAGTGAAAGCATCTTGTTGACTCCTTGTGTAGTTACTTGACTATGATAATGGCGAAGTTACAAAGTTTTATCCATTTAATGATTATTTTGGTACGAAAAAATTATTATGCAATGCCATTTGAGGCACCTCCACATATTTATAAAAGAGAAAGTGATGAGGAGAAGGCCGCATACTTATGTATGCAACCTCCCCCACATCTTTCTCACAGGGCTGCAGAAATGTCTTGTCTGCAACCCTTTAGGGACTACTCAGTCAGCGGTCAGCGGACCATGACCTTATAGACGCGTGTGCCGACTTTCACTATATGGACGCCGGGCGATACAGCCACTTGTAGTGTGTCTTGGGCCTTTCCGCAATAGAGAACTCTGCCGCCTGCTTCTGCCACCATGACATACCGGCCTAAGGCTCCGGATATCAGCACGCGACCCGGTTCGGTGTAAACGCTTATGCATCCGGATACTACGTCTGCTCCAAGTCTGACGGAGGCAAAGTTGGAAGCCTCCGACTCCTCTTTGGCGTAAACGGCGGTTACGCAGTATTCATGGCTGCCGGAAGCAACCGACTTATCAGTGAAAGTAGTGCCGCTCACCGGGGCATCGTTAATCTTCACGCCATCACGGTAGATATTGAAGCCAACGGGCTTTTCATATTTCTGCTCAAACTGCACATCGTCAATCTGAAGCATCACGTTGTCAAGGCTCACACTGCGGATGGCAAAATATTTGGCTCCGGCAGGAATCTCACAGGTGTAGTTGGTCCATGTGCCGGGAACCTTATCCACAGACTGCACCTTGATGAAGCTTGCCGTATCGGTGTCATAGGTGGAATAAAGCATCTCAATCGACTCTTTATAAGAGCTGGAGAAGCTCTTGGCAAAGAACGACACAGTCTGTTTGTTGCCGGAAAGGAGCGGCGAAATGGCCCAGTCATCAACCTTGCCGTAGTCGGCACGCCCCAGAGAGGCAAGATATTTTTTGCCGCTCAGCGCTTTATATCCATCATTGGCAAATGAGCTGCGGTCGAAGACAAAGAACGACAGCGGTGATTTGGCCGGAATGCCGGGGAGCTGTATTCCGTAAGGGCCACCGAAAGCCTTTTTGTCGCCGTCAACAAATGTCCAGTCGCCGACTCCGGACGTAGCGAAAGCCGGGAAGTTCTCAAAGTCTTCAAGCACAGTCTCACTCAACTGACCTTTATCAGGAGAGGTCCAACGCAGGATGGCATGATGTTCATTATCCTCTGTTACGGTAAGGCTATGCGGTTTACCCTTTCTTACGGATAATTTCTTCACAGACGCCGTCAACTCGTTGTCGCTCTTGTCCTGATCGGCTACAAAGTCAATCTTCACCCTGTAAGAACAGCTGTCGGGGTCATTAATGGCAAATACCTCATGGAAGGTATAGACAGAATCTGCGTTGGGAGCAAGCAAGCCCCCCTCTAACGAGGCAATGGCTTCCGTGCCGCCGTTCTTAAACAGCTGCAGTTTGAAGTTTGATGCCGTGTTGGCACCCTGGTTACGGACAGATACCGAAATATCGAACGGACTTCTGCCATTCACCTCATCGGGTGCGGTGATGGCGGTTGCGATGAGGTTGTCGGTGAAGTCTTCAGTCATGCTGAGGGCATCGATAAACGTATATACATACCTGCCTGTAATAGCCTTGATGCCCATCTGTACCCTTTTGCCTTTGTAAGCGTAGAGATTGGTCTTCACAGTGCCCCACACGGCCGTGTCGCCATGGCAATATTCGTCAATAGTCTTCTTCCCCAGCGAAGTCCAGTTCTGACCCTCGCCAACAACGCGAATCATCACCTCAACCTGATTGTTGTTGGGCTTGTCGGGACTGCTGCACATATTGTAAACAGCGAACGAGAATGCCGGATTGGCTGCCTTAGTAAGATCAATCATACCGGTATAGAGCATAGTGGCATGGCCGCTGTATTTGCCATGACCCGCTGCGTAGCCGTTTGTGCCGTCGGTGTCAGAAGCCAGGAACTGACCGTTCTTGTAGATGCCCCAGCCTGTGTTGCCCACGGTGCCGCTGACGTGCTGAATGCCTAACAACGAGGTAATGGTGCCGTTGTTGAACGACTCTTTATACGGGATGCTGTAAGCTTTGCCCACCGGTATCAACTGGGTGTTGACACCTTCAGAGGCACCGCTTTCCGTTACGGCATACACAGTGGCTCCGGCCAAATCCTGAATATTGCCGCTGTTGACACGCCATGTATATGTGGTTGAAGTAAGGCCTGAAACTATCTCCTCAGTAGAGGAGCTGCCTATATTCACCAGACGGTAAGTTACCTTGCCTGCAGGCAACGGTTTGCCGGCAATGTCCTTGGCAGGCGCATTCCAGGTGATTTCCACCGTGCCCGGTGTATAGGTCTCGCTAATGGTAACTCCGCTTACAGCTGCAGGGATGTTGACACCAACATAAACAGACAACGTCTCCGGACGCCCTTCGCCCGAATCGTTCACGGCATAGACCGTATAGCTGTATTCTCCGGCAGTATCCACCCGGTCGGTATATGAGAACTCCTGTCCCGGTGTGATGCCGGTAAGAGTCTTGACTACGGTCTCGCCGCGTTTCACCACAATGCTGTTAAGCTTCGACAGTTTGCCGCCAAGCAGGTCTGTTTTCGGAGCCACGCCTTTTATCTCGGTTGTATGTGCGCCGTCGGCGCTCGGCGTCACGCTCAGATTTTCTATTTTGCCGGGTGCCTTGCCCTCAAGAGGAGCATCGGCAAAAATGTTGTTCACATACAGGTTGAACTTGCTTTTGGGACTGCAGGCATGCACCCCGATATAATAGTTGCCCGTTTCGGCCACCGTTACATAGTCAAAGAACTCGCGGGCATCCTCCGCGCCAAGCTTGATGGTAGTTTCAGGCACTACAACGGTGGTCATGGCCTCAATGGCGGGAGCTTTGCCCAGACGGATATCGAAGGTTTCGTCGTAACCTTTTGAGCTATAAGCCTCTATGCCAATCTTGTAACTCTTTCCGGCCTCCAAATGCACGGAAGGCGTTATCAGCCAGTCATCTTTCGGATTCACAAAACTTGAGGCGCACCGAACATTCTTGTTTGCGGCGTTATATCCCCATGTGTTCTTGTCACCCTTTACATCAATAATGGTGAAGCGGTCAAGCGATTCCGCAGTGGCGAAAGTCTCTTTCCACGGTGTGTGCATGGTGCCCAAACCTACCTGATTCGAGATGCCGGGAGCCGAGGTTTTGCCGTTGCATTGGGCAAAGACTCTGTAAGTGTATATGGTGTAATCGTTTGGCTCTGAGACAGCGTCGGTATAAACGGTGTCGCGAAGCATTGTGGCGACCATGGTGGAATCGGGCATACGAAGCACCGAATACGTTATCTGCGAGGGGTCCATATAACCGCCGTTGACGGTGGTCTTCACGGCTTTCCATTTTACGGTGAATTTGCCGCCCGACCATGACGCGGTGACTTCGGGCGTAGATGGTGTGTCGTTGCCTATAAAGCCTTTGACTAAGGTCTTCGGACCGTAACCGGCTTCATTCTGAAGCACCACTGCCACATTATAATTGGCACCCTGCGGCACGTTAACGTCGGCCGACACCTGAGCGCCGAAAGCACTTGTGCCTTCGGCCACCTGCACGCCGTTGGCGCGTATTATCCACTTCACACTGCCGGTGGCGGATGCGTTGTCGTAGCTCGTTGTGGGGATGGTGAAGTTCACTTTGCCCGTCAGAGAGCCGTTGGCAAATGCCAGTGATACATTCTGAGGTGCCGCGGGGGCTTTGGGGGCAGCGCGGAACAACGCCCGCAAGCCAACTATCTCCTCGTTGCCGGGCAGTTGGCTTACCAACGTGGCTTTGCCGGTGGCTGGCTCTACCGAATATATATATCCGCCGCCGTCGGCTGTTGACACGTTCCAATAAATTTTGCCGGTGAGATTGTCGAACGCCGCCGATGACACATATTGCGGCTTGACACCCGAAGCGCCCATCCTAACAGCCTTCCCGGTGGTCTTGTCAATGCGGTTAACGTCGCCCGACCGACCAAAGCCATAAATCTCGCCACGGGCGTCGGTTGCCATGGAGACCATGATTTCGGGCAGTGTGGAAAGCACTTCCACCGGATAATTCCTGTTCATATCCATTGTCATGCGGCCGAAAACCATTGTGCCGCCGGTGGTGTACAAATCCCGAAAAAAACAGCCGTACACAAGCTCGTCAACCTCCACCAGGGCAGATGCCACAGACGGCGGACGCACCGATGTGTTGTACTTTATCATCTTCCATGTGCTGATGTCGTAGTTGGCCATGGAATAGACCCAGGTGTCTCCGCTATATTCCATGAGGCTGCTCTGGTAGTAGATGCCGTCGAGCCAAACTGCGCCGAAGCTGCCATAGATTTTGCTGTCGCCGCTCAGCTTGGTGAAGCCCGTGCCGTCGGCGTTGAAAGAATACATTGCGTCGGGATGCATTGTCTGCCCCTCAGCATTTGCGTCGGAATACAGCACATGGCCCTCTAATGTCGGTAAATTGCCGGTGCTGATACGTGGGGTTGCTGCCGTTACGCCCGGCATTATCCGGTTTGCGTCTACAAACATCTTTGAGCCACGCAACGCCTCAGGTCGTATCAGGTTCATGTTTGTCCCCGAATTCTCCGGAAGCGCCTCCCGGTACGCCGACGGCTGAGCCGTCGCACTAATCGACGGCATGACTGCCATTGCCGCCATACTGCTCTTGATTCCTTTTCTCATATTTTTGGTTTTCATTATTATTCAGTTTGCCGATTCACACCCGTTCAGACTCCGTTCAAATCTTGCCGTAGATTTCAGTCATTCCATGCAAGAGTTCAAATCCAAAACATGATGAAGCAAAAACCGACTTCGCAAAATTAAAACTAATTCTTTCACTGTCAATCTAAGAATTGAAATTACAGATTCGATTTTATAAATACAAACCAACTTCCGCTGAAACGCCCTGCAAAACAGGCGTTTAGGAATAATGAAAACCTAAAATAGACGCTGATTTATTTGCTGCTTTGTGCGCGTTTGCAGCTACGGGAAAGTGCTGACTGCCCCATGCATCAAGTGTCTGGCGGCCTCTATTCTGATTGCTCTTATCGCTAATGCGTACCCACTGACAAGGTGATTCTTACCTCATCAGCGCCTCAGAAATTTTTGCTTACAGCCGGATAAGCGCCTCTTAGATACGCAGAGAAAGCTCATGGCAGTGAACTCCCTCACAATATTACTTAGGGATATTCAGTTAATGGCTATGAGAAAAGGGACTGCAAAAGTATGAGATC
>ERZ772818.1367-NODE-1367-length-21361-cov-11.597625_pt1 | contig 21361 bp, 14 predicted proteins | sample MGYA00580837_ERZ772818 | MGnify/ENA primary metagenome ERZ772818 (study PRJEB29015, sample SAMEA2737671) | human gut metagenome | biome: human gut; feature: human-associated habitat; material: faeces | place: China | collected 2012 ...
ACCGTTTGTCGATCATCTTCGGATAGCTCTGCCACGGAATTACGCCGCTGCCCCCTCTTTCCTTCCTTCTTTTAGTGAAGATGATGACTAAATTGAAGTTTAAGGAAAAGGAGAGAGGTCATGTGTTATTAGTAGCAAAGGCCGGAGTGAAAGCCGGAAATGGTAATAGTAGGTAATTTAATTGGTTAATAATATGAGTTTTTGGAATGACATAGGAGAGTTCTTCCTGTTTCGGTGGATCTTCAGCCTCTTCAGGCACAAGAAGGATCAGCATGACGCGTCAATGTTTCCGCCGCCTTACGGGCATGAGGATGACGGTAATGGGTCGGACTATGATGATGATTATGGCAGCCACGGCACCAGCGGCTATCGCAATTACAGGGGTGGTTATGGCCGCAATTACCCCGATTATGGGAATGAGGACGCCAACGACGACGATTATGCGAATCAAGGCTATGACGACGGTTATCCCGATTACGATAATCAGGACTATGACGACCAACAGGCACAGGAGGATGAGGAATTCCTCGATGAGCAGGACGACTACGACATGATGGACGACGATTTTTAGCGTTAAGCCCCAAAGCGTTTACTCCCAAAGTCTTAGCCACCAGGATTTAGACTACAAAGCAATTCTCGAACATAACCTTTTACACCCCAAACACCCACGGCTCGGAAGGTGCATATCACTTTCCGAACCGTGGGTCGTTTTCTGTCAAAAGGATTTGCCTGTCTGGTAGGGCATCGCAAATCATGAACATTATTCACCCACAGGGCGTTAAATTGCTAAATAACAGGTATATGAAAATCTTTTTTGCTTTTATATTGACATCTCTGTTTGTAGGATCGTCTTTATCCGCATCCGCACAGACTTTCCGCAGGCCTCAGCCTTCCGTCTGGTACAGGCTGATGACTCGTTATAACGGCACTGACCAACGCGTAGGCCGTTGCATACAGTATTTCCCCGCCGGCAGCGAGCATCCCAACATGCTGTGGTCGGCTCCGGGGGCTGATTTCAGCAGTAAGGCCTATGATTATCAGTTGTGGAAGTTTGAGCCTTCACCCACCGATTCCGCCCGCTATAAAATGGTCTGCAAGGCGGCTCCCAACGGGTTCGTGAATCCTGTCCCCACAGCCGACAATGCCTCGGCGCGCTGGCTATATGTGGCCTTGGAGGAGGACAGTAAGGTGAATCCTTACGGCTTTATCTTCGTCACCGAGCCGACGATGAGCGGCATCGACAGCTCCGGCTATTCTTATTGCGCCCTCGCCACCGACTCCACCATAAACAATTATTACTGGCTGATGAACTGCGGCGCTGCCCGCCAAGACTATGCCATCAATCTCTGGAGCGACGATTATTCGGAAGACGCCAACGAGTGGCTGTTTCGCTTTGAGGAAAAAGCGCCGCTTGCCGCCGACGTCATCAACACTCTGCAACCCGACGGCGAGGTCTATTACGACCTGTTCGGACGCCGGGTAGTCAACCCGTCAAGAGGCATCTACATCTATCGGGGCAAAAAGGTGCTTCTGAAGTAAAGAAACGGATGGTTACTTGTTGCGCAGGTCTTTGAGCACGTTGTCGATGAAGGGCTGCAGACGTTGCGTGCCGACGCGATGAGCCTCCCAGCCGGGACGCTGAAGGCTGTTGACGGTATTGAGAACGTTGTAATCGCGCAGGAAGGCTTCGCGGTCGCCGCTTTCGTAAGTCTTGATAAGGTTAAGGGCCAAGATACCCCTGCTGCCGAGCGCTGCCGCCTGTTCCAGCCACGGGAAGATTTCCTTTACCAACTCCGCATTGTCGCCGTCGGCAATCAGCTTCATCGGCGCCATGGCCAGTTGGGTAAACTGCTGATAAAGGGCGCGGAACTGTTCCTGCGTATAGTTATCGACGCTGAAGGTGTCGGCTTCCCACGATTCTATCTTGCGGAAATCCTTCTGCGGGTCGGTGGTGTTGATGGCTATAGTACGGTAAGCCTCGGGGACGCCGGGCACGAGGTCGCGGATGGAGCGTTCCCAGCTGTCGAGGGCGTTGTAAGCACGCGGATTCCAGCCGTAGTCAGCCACACAGTAAACGGCGCTGCGCGACGCCTCGCCCTGCTCCATGGGATTGGTGAGGATACCGCTCATGTCGGCGGCCGTGAGTGTGGTGTCGAGGTTATAGCAAGGTCCAAGCAGCAGGTTCGTGCGCACATAATCGCTCACCGGGAAGTTCCACCACGTCAGCGACGGACGACGGATGCGCTCCCGCACAAAGTCGCGGTCGGCTTTCTTAACGTCGGAACATACCGCCGAGCCGGTCCAGAACACCTGAATGTCGGGGTCGAGCTCACGACCGTAAACGGCAAGCTGACCGCTGTCGGTGGGATTGGCCCACGACTGAGTGTAATCCGTGGGGCAGACAATTAGGGACCTCATTCCCGACATTTTCTGCACGAAATCGCGGTTGAGGTCATTGAGCAGAGCGGCCTGTTTGTGCGAATCTGTGCCGGCGCCCGAGATGTCGTCGAAGAAAACGGCAAACTGACGAACGCCAAGGTCATACATGGCCCTGAACTTATTGAGCAGCGAATCGTAATCCTCGCGGTTCCAGCGTATGTCGCCGCCGGGGTGGATGGCCCAGATGAAGTTGACGTGGTTCTTGGCGGCGCGGCTACACAGCTCGCTGATTTTGGCGGCTTCCGCGGCCGGATAAGGCTGACGCCAGTGAGGCACGTTATGGTAAGGGTCATCCTTAGGGCCGAACACATAGCTGTTCATCTTGTTGGCGCCCATGTGGTCGAGCATACGCAGCCGCGTGTCGTGGCTCCACGGAGTGCCGTAGAAGCCCTCCACAACGCCGCGAAAGGGGAACGCCGGGTAGTCGGTGATGACCATGGCAGGCACCGGAACCTTCGCCTCGGCGGCACTCGTCAGAATCTGCTGAAGCGTTCCGGCGGCATAGAACACACCGTCGGCGTCAACGGCCTCAATGCTCACTCTCGCAGGCGTCAGCGTAAGGGTATATGTGCCGGCAACGGCCCCTTTGCGGGCTTTTACAGCCACTTTCACCGGCAGCCCTTTGGGGTTGGCTTTCTGCCCGTTGAAGTCCTGACGAAGGCTCTCGGGCACCTTGGCAAGGTTGAATCCTTTGGCAACGTCAACAGTATCGGCACCGGTGAATTGCATGTTCACCGGCGTCGGATTCACTACAATGCCGCGGGTGGCTGTGAGATGGTCAACCACATGCCCCGGAACAGGCTGCAGTGTAGGAGATTTGTCTGTAGATTTATTTTCTGCGGCAGCGGCGCTTACGGTCAGCGCACACCAAACCCATATTGCGGCTAAAAGGATTCTTTTCATACCGCAAATTTAGCAAAAAAAGTTGAGATAAAGGGCACAGGGTACACAGAATTTCCGTATGCCTTGCACCCTTAATTGTATCTTTGTTCTGCCTTAACGGGTAAAGAGCAGTTCGCGATATTTGGGCAGCGGCCAGAGCTGATTGTCGACCGTCAGCTCGAGCTTGTCGATGTGGCGGCGAATCTCGTTGAGCTTCGGAGCCACGGTGCGCGAGTAGGCAAGCGCCTTTTCGCGTTCTTCGGTGATGCGGTTGGCCACCTTACGCGCTTCCACCATGGCGTCGGTGAGATTGCGTATCTCGGAGGTGTGGCGCATTATGCTTTCGGCGCTCTCGGCGTCGGAGGCGGTCATTGCGGCACCCTTTGTCTCGCCGAAGATGCGGCGAGCCTTGTCCATATTGTCGAGCAGAATGCCCAAGTAACGGGTAGCCACGGGGATGATGTGGTTGATGGCCAGGTCGCCTAACACGCGTGCCTCAATCTGAATTTTCTTGGTATACATTTCCCATTTCACCTCGTTGCGGGCCTGCAGCTCGCGGGGAGTCAGGACGCCTGTGCGGGTGAACATCTCCACGCTGTCCGCACGCAGATAAGCGTCGAAGATAAGCGCCGGATTGGTCTCCGTGTCGAGGCCGCGAACAGCAGCTTCGGCTTTCCATTCTTCCGTATATCCGTTACCGTCGAAGTGAATAGGCTCCGACTCGCGTATCAGGCGGCGCACCTCGGCCAGAACGGCGTGCATGGTGTCCTGACCCTCTGCCACGCGTTTGTCTACGGCGCTGCGGAAGGCGGCGAGCTGGTCGGCTACCACGGCGTTAAGGGCTATCATAGGGGCGCCGCAGTTGGCTGAACTGCTCACGGCGCGGAACTCAAAGCGGTTGCCGGTGAAGGCGAACGGCGAGGTGCGGTTACGGTCGGTGGTGTCGAGACGCAGGTCGGGAATCTGGCTCAGACCCGTGGTAAAGGTCTGCTTGGAGGCTATTTCAACCAACTGGTCGTCGGTGGCTTCGGCAACATGGCTGAGGATGTCGCCGAGCTGCTTGCCTGTGAAGATGCTGATGATGGCAGGGGGTGCCTCGTTGGCGCCGAGACGATGGGCATTGTCGGCACTCATCACAGAGGCTTTCAGCAGCGCGTTGTGGCGGTGTACGGCGGTCATGACGTTGGCCACAAAGGTGATGAACCGCAGATTCGACTTGGCGTCATGGCCGGGAGCAAGCAGAGGCTCACCCTTGTCAGTCGACAGCGACCAGTTGCAGTGTTTGCCGCTGCCGTTGACGCCGGCAAAGGGCTTCGGATGCAGCAGCACGCGGAAATGATGGCGGCGTGCCACATCGCCCATAAGGCTCATTACCAGCATGTTATGGTCGTTGGCCAGGTTGGTCTCTTCGTATATGGGGGCGAACTCAAACTGGTTGGGAGCCACCTCGTTGTGGCGCGTCTTGAGGGGTATGCCCAGGCGGTAAGCCTCCGTTTCCAAATCGAGCATGAAGGCCTCCACGCGGGCCGGGATGGCGCCGAAGTAATGGTCTTCGAGCTGTTGGTTCTTGGCCGATTCATGACCCATCAGCGTGCGGCCGGTGAGCATCAGGTCAGGACGAGCGTTGCACAGCGCTTCATCAACGAGGAAGTACTCCTGCTCCCAGCCGAGGTTCGACTGCACATGGCGCACATCCTCGTCAAAGAGGTTCACCACCGATGTGGCGGCTTTGTCGAGGGCTGCCAAGGCCCTCAGCAGAGGCGTTTTGTAGTCGAGGCTCTCGCCGGTATATGAGATGAAGATGGTGGGTATGCAGAGCGTGCCGCGCAGTATGAAGGCCGGCGAGGAGATGTCCCAGGCCGAGTATCCGCGTGCCTCGAAGGTGTTGCGGATGCCGCCGTTGGGGAACGAGGAGGCGTCAGGCTCCTGCTGCACAAGCAGTTTGCCCGAGAATTCCTCTATGATGCCCCCTTTGCCGTCAAGCTCTATGAAGGCGTCGTGCTTCTCGGCTGTGGTCTCCGTAAGCGGCTGGAACCAGTGGGTGTAATGCCGTGCGCCATGGTCAATGGCCCAGCGGCGCATGCCGTCGGCTACCGAATCGGCGAGTTTGCGCGGCAACGGCTCGCGGTTGTCGATGGCCTGTGTGAGGGCACGGTAGGTTTCCAGCGGCAGATACTCGTACATCGTCTTACGGTTGAAAACCATCGACGCGAAAAAACTGCTCGGTCGGTTGGCCGGAATTTCCGGCGTTACCGGTTGGCGGTTGGCCGCAGCCTCAACTGCCTTGAATCGTAAAGAGTCCATATTCTTACCTGTAGTTTATTTATGCACCCGTGCGGGGCTGTTGTTTGTTAAATTGCTATTTTTGCGTTCCTTTTATCACTAATTTCTCCGACACTCCGCGGCGCCTGACAATGTAAATTCCGGGCGGCAGAGTGGCGGCGGCTTCCGGCTCCTTGAACAGGTCGGCAGCCTTTGTTCCCGTGAGGGTGAAGATGGCATCTCCGGGCATGGGCGCCGTGTCAGTGGCCGCTATTCCCACTCCGGCATCCTTTACCGTAACATTGCATGAGATTCGGTGTTCGGTCATGGTGCTGTCTTGCGCCACATACCATATCACAGCGGTGCCTTTGTCGAGGGCGTGAACAAGACCGAGGCTGTCGGCGAAAGCCACCGTGGGGTTCTCGCTCATCCAGCGCGACGAAAGCACCGGCGCCATGGTGCGCGCCCGCGGTGCCACCAGCAACGCAAGGCTCTCCGGCTCCAGCGTCAGCTCATTCTCGCCATAGTCAAGATATTGGTAGCTGATGCCTTTGCGGATGACGAAATTGCTCCAAAAGCCCTGCGAATATTGCTCTTGGGAGTCTTGCGGCACATACAGTCTCACCGCGGCAGGCTCGGCTGTAAATGCCTCTGTGCCGGTTGCCGGCGGAGTAGGCGGCAGCATAAACAGGTCGCGCAGGGCGTTGGCTCCATAGAAGCAGTAATGCGGCACCACAGTGAGCCTAGGCGGCAATATGGCTTTGCTCAGATGCAGGCAGCCGCCGAATGCCTCATTGCCGATGCCCCTCACGCCGGCCGGCAGGTTGATTTCGCTGAGTGTCCAGCAGGCGTAGAAGGCCCGTGAGCCTATCTCGCGCAACTCAGGACCGAATTCCACGCGCTTTAGCAGGGTGCATTGGCCAAAGGCTCCCTCGCCTATTCTCTTCACTCCGGCGCCCAGGTTGGCTGTGCGCAGAAAAGAGTTGTAGAAGAAAGCAAAATCGCCGATTTCCTCCACTGAGTCGGGCAGATTCAGATGGCTTATGGGCGTCAGCGAAAAGGCATTTTTGCCGATGCGACGCACCTGCTTCGGTATGTCAATCCGGGTCAGTATGGTGGTGTTCAGCAGGTTGTCGGCAATCTCTGTCAGAGAGGCCGGCAGATGCATCTGCTCCAGGCTTATACACTCCTGGAAGGCTCCGTTGCCGATTGTGGCGACCGCGTCGGGCACATCCATGCGCGCTAATGAGGCGCAAAAACGGAAGGCTTCGTCGCCTATGACTCTCAGCGACTGAGGCAGGCTCACATATTTGAGATTTCTGTTGGTGGAAAAGGCGCTCGCCCCAATCAGCGTAATGCCCTGAGACACGGTATAGAGGCTGTCTGTGTGCCCTGCCGGATAGAGCAACAGTGCCGTTCGGGCTTTGTTGAAGAGGATGCCCTCGGCTGTGAGGAATTTGCTGCTGCTTGCCGGTATGCTCACCTGCGTCAGAGTCTTACATTCGGCAAATGCTCCCGGGGTGAGGCTGTCGAGGGTGGCCGGAAAATCAATCTGCTGCAACGCCTCACAGCTCGCAAAGGCGCCGCTTCCTATTCTGCGCAGCTTCGCCGGCAGCTTCACGGTGGTTACTGCCGAGCAAAACCTGAAGGCATCGCTGCTGATGGTTTCTAAATTGTCGGGCAGCTCCAGCTTCGTCAGCGACTTGCACATGATGAATGCTTCGTCGCCGATGGCGGTCAGCGTGGCCGGAAAATTCACATCAGCCAACGTGTTGTTGCCGTAGAAGGCTTGGCTGCCTATGCTGCGGAGCTTCTGCGGCAACGTTACGGCTGTAAGGTGCGAGTAATAGAACGCGGCGTCGTCAATGTCCGTAACGCTCTGAGGCACGGTATATGAGGCTCCTGAGGCTTTCTGCACGGGGAAGGCCATCAGCAAGGTCTTGTTCTTGTTGAACAGCACTCCTCCTTCTGAGCTGAAACGGCTGTTCTCCGGCGCTACCTCTATGGCCTCCAGGTGCATACAGTTGCGGAAGGCATTGGCTCCTATCTGCTCTATGGTGGCCGGAATGCTTACGCTCTTGACGCCAAGCACCGACTGAAATGCCTCAGCTTCAATGGCCACAACGCTGTATTGCACTCCGTTGTTGCTCACCGAAGCCGGTATCGCCACCAGGTCTGTTTTCGCCGTTCCTACATACCTCACCACGTCGGCAAGTCGGCTTTCCGACCTGCCGGAATATAGGATGTCGCCGACGCGGAACTGCACATCTGCCGAGGCGAAAAGGCTTACAAGCAGCGTAAGGAGCAGGATTGACTGTCGGGGCAGGAGGTGCAGGTTCATGGCGGCGTTCTTTCTCTCGTTTTATCCTTTGTTGCGAATCCGCTCCATGGCTCGCCGGGTATTCTCTTCGGTGTTGAAGGCGGTGAGCCGGAAGTATCCTTCGCCGCTCGGGCCGAAGCCGCTGCCCGGGGTGCCGGCCACGTTACACTCTTCAAGCAACCAGTCGAAGAATTGCCATGAGGTCATGCCCTTTGGCGTCTTCACCCATACGTATGGCGAATTGACGCCGCCCACGGCTTCATGTCCGGCAGCCGCAAGAGCCTCGCGCATTATCCGGGCATTACGCAGGTAATAGTCTATGTTGTCTTGTATCTGCTTCCGTCCCTCGGGGGTATAAGTGGCGGCTGCAGCGCGTTGTGTGAGATAGCTTGCGCCATTGAACTTTGTAGTCTGGCGGCGGTTCCACAGGGCGTTGAGACTCACCGGATTCCCTTTGGCATCGGCGCCTTTCAGCTCTTTGGGTATCACAGCATAGCCAAGTCGTATGCCGGTGAAGCCGGCCGTCTTGGAGAAGCTGCGGAACTCTATGGCACATTCCCTGGCACCCTCAATCTCGAAGATGCTGTGGGGCACGTCAGCCTCGGTGATGAAGGCCTCGTAAGCGGCATCAAAGAGCAGCAAAGATCCGTTGCGGCGGCAATAATCAACCCATACCTTCAGTTGGTCACGCGTCAGCGTGGTGCCTGTGGGATTATTGGGGTAGCAGAGATAGATGATGTCGGGGTTCGTCTTGGGCAACTCAGGCACAAACCCGTTCTCGGCAGTGCAGGGAAGATATTCAATGTTGCTCCAGCGTCCGTCGGCCATCAGCTCGCCGGCTCGTCCGGCCATAACGTTAGTGTCTACGTATACCGGATATACAGGGTCTGTAACGGCCACACGGTCGGCAGTACTGAGAATGTCGCCTATGTTGCCGGTGTCACACTTGGCGCCGTCGCTCACAAAAATCTCGCCGGTGTCGATTTTTACACCAATCTTGGCGTAGTCTGTCTCGGCAATATTCTCAGTGAGGAAGCCATAGCCTTGTTCCGGGCCATAACCGTAGAAAGTCTCGCTGCGAGCCTCGTCGTCAACGGCTGCATGAAGCGCTTTCACCACTTCCGGAGCCAACGGACGGGTAACGTCGCCGATGCCCATGCGGATAATCTCCACGCCCGGATGAGCTGCTATGTATTTATTGATACGCTTGGCCACCTCGCTGAAGAGATATGAGGCGGGAAGCTTCAGGAAATCGTCGTTTACCTTAAACATATATCCAAAGGATTCAAAGGGTCCATACGCCGGTGAACACGGTGCGTGCCGGACCGGTCATATATACATGATTATCTTTCTCGTTCCACTCAATGCTCAGGTCGCCGCCAATGAGCTTAACCGTAACTTTGCGGTTAGTGCGACCGGTGAGAGCTGCTGCCACAGCCGTTGCGCAGGCTCCGGTGCCGCAGGCAAGTGTCTCGCCGCTGCCGCGCTCCCATACGCGCATCTGCACCGTTTCGCCGTCAATGACTTTCACAAACTCAATGTTGGCGCGGTCGGGGAAAGCGCTGTGGCGCTCTAACTCGGGACCGGCGCCCAATACCAGTTCATCGGTTATCTCATCCACGAAAATCACTCCGTGCGGATTACCCATGCTCACCGCCGTAACGGCAAAGTCACCGTGCTTGGCAGTCGGCAGATTCTCCTCCACCATTCTCTCTGATGCTGACAGCGCGGGCACCTCGGCGGCGGTGAGGATAGGCTCGCCCATATCCACCGTTACCGTATCCACCTTGCCGTCGGCGCCGAGATGCATCTTCAGCACCTTTATGCCGGCAAGGGTCTCCAGAGTCACCTCAGTCTTGCGGGTGAGACCGTTGTCATACACATACTTAGCCACACAACGACTGCCGTTGCCGCACATCTTCCCTTCCGAGCCGTCGGCGTTGAACATACGCATACGGAAATCGGCCACCTTGCTCGGCATGATAAGGATGATACCGTCGGCGCCCACCCCGAAATGGCGGTCGCTCATTCTGATGCTCAGATTCTCCCAGTCTGAAGCCGGTTCCCCGGCCATACAGTCAACATAAATGTAATCGTTGCCCAGACCCTCCATCTTGGTGAAACGCATCTCTTTCATAGCTGTGTAGTATTGCATCGCGTGCGGCTACTGCCATCAATTGCAAGCCGCCACATTTTTTTTGAAAGCACAAAGTTAACAAAAATTACCTTACCCGCAAAATCACCCGCCTCACCTTATTCACAAAATTCATATAACTCCTATAAATCTTATAACTCTTATAAATCTTATAACTCTTATAAATCACAAAATTCTCATTATTGCCATCGCTACCATGCCTCCCATCAATTTTTTTTATTAACTTTGTAAGCGGTAAACAAGCCGTTATTTTTTTATTCTAATTGTGCCATGATTACAGGTCAGATAAAAAACCGGATTGACCAGATTTGGGACACCTTCTGGGAGAGCGCCGGCATCACCAACCCCATGACTGTGCTCGAACAGATGACCTATCTGTTCTTCATCAAGATGCTCGATGACGCTCAGCGGCAACGCGAAGCCCTCGACGAGCAACTCGATATGCCCCATTCCTCCGACGACACTTACGCTTACGGCACCTGGCATAACCCGGAAACAGGCGAGAATGTCCCGGTGGAAAATCTGCGCTGGAACGTCTTCAAGAACTTTGACCCCGACAAGATGTACCGCACCATTCAGCGCGACGTCTTTCCGTATATCAAGAACCTGAACCGTGGAGAGGATTCGGCCTATTCGCGATTCATGGGCAATGCCAATTTCCTGATTGCCTCGCCGCGCGCTCTGGTGAAAATCGTTGACGGCATAGACACGCTGGAGATGAACGACCGCGACACCATGGGCGATGTCTACGAATATATCCTGGGCAAGATGGCTGCCAGCGGCAAGAACGGTCAGTTCCGCACTCCCCGCCATATCATCCGCATGATGGTTGAGCTGATGCGTCCCACCCTCAGCGACTCCATCTGCGACCCCGCCATGGGCAGCGCCGGTTTTATTGTGGAAGCCGCCAAATACATCAAGGAGCACTACGCTGCCGAGCTGATGAAGCTCAACAACGACGAGCATTTCCGCAATACCATGCTCCACGGCTTCGACACCGACCAGACCATGCTGCGCATCGGCGCCATGAACCTGATGCTCCACGACATCAATAACCCCGACGTGGCCTTCCGCGATTCCCTCTCCACCGACAACACCGACACTGACCGCTATTCGCTTATCCTGGCCAATCCGCCCTTCTCGGGCAATCTCGACTACGAAGCGGTGTCGAAGTCGCTTTTGGCCATTGCCAGGACCAAGAAGACGGAATTACTCTTCCTGGCGCTCTTCCTGCGTTCGCTGGCCATTGGCGGCCGCTGTGCCTCTATCGTGCCCGACGGCGTCCTCACAGGCTCGTCGAAGGCTCACAAGGCTATCCGTCAGACCATCGTCGACGGCAACCGGCTCGAGGCGGTCATCTCCATGCCTTCGGGCGTCTTTAAGCCCTACGCAGGGGTCTCCACGGCCATCCTCATCTTCACCAAGACAGGCGCTGGTGGCACCGACCGTGTCTGGTTTTACGACATGAAAGCCGACGGCTTCTCGCTCGACGACAAGCGTAACCCTATAGCTGACAACGACATACCCGATATTATTACCCGCTTCCACGCCCTCGAAGGGGAGAAGGACCGCAAACGCACGGACCGGTCGTTTATGGTGTCGGTTGACGAAATCCGCCAACACGACTATGACCTTGCCTTCAACACCTACAAAGAGACCATCCGCGAAAAGGTGGTGTATGAGGCCCCCTCAGTGCTACTTGACCGCGCCTCCAACCTCGCCTCCCGCATCACCGACGGCATTGCCACCCTCCGCCAAATGCTCCCCGACAAACCCTATTAGACCAATTAGCCTAATTAGACCAATAAGACTAATAAGACCAATTAGACCAATAACCCCAATAACCTCAAAAAATAGCTCCCATGCCCAACACCTTTCTGCCCCAAAAGGGCAATTACCGCAAGCTGATAGCCTTTCAGAAGGCGGAGTGCATATACGACATCACTTACTATTTTGCTCACACCTATCTGGAGAAGGGCGACCGCACCATTGACCAAATGATTCAGGCAGCACGCAGCGGGCGACAGAATATTGCCGAAGGGGCGGCAGCGGCGAGCACATCGTCGGAACCCGAGATAAAGCTGATAAATGTGGCAAGGGCAAGTCTGCAGGAGTTATTGCTCGACTATGAAGATTATCTGCGAGTAAGGAATCTCAGCCAATGGGAGGTAAATTGCGCGAAAGCCATACAAACGCGGGCAGTATGCGCGGCACACAACGAATCGGCTTCTATGTGGAAGCATGCCGGGAGCGCACCCCCCGAAACGATTGCCAACATTGCCATTACGCTGATACACCAAACGGATGTTTTCTTGCGTAAGCTGTTGGACAGACTTCAGGCCGACTTTCTAAAAAATGGCGGCATTAAAGAACAAATGTATCAGGCTCGTATCAAATACCGCAACAATCATGAAGCATAACTGGGAATATAAGAAATTAGGCGAGGTTTGCGAAGTATTGAATGGCTACGCATTTAAAAGTTCGAATTATATTGAAGATAATGGACTTCGTATAATTAGAATTACAAACGTTCAAGATGGAGAAATCATAGATGATGACCCCAAATTTTATCCATTAGACCAAATTGAGGAACTTTCAAAATACATCCTTAAAAAAGACGATTTACTCATATCTCTTACAGGGAACGTTGGACGTGTTGGCCTTATTTCAAAATCACTTCTGCCTGCGGCTCTAAACCAACGAGTTGCATGTTTGAGGTCAACGACATATATACCAAGATTTTTATTCTGGTATTTTAGAAGAAGCGCTTTTCAGGATGATTGTATAAAATCGGCTAAAGGGGTAGCTCAATTAAATATGAGCACAGAGTGGCTAAAGGAATATTACCTACCTATTCTTAATGCAGAAATGCAGGAGCGGATTGTGGCGGAGTTGGATAAGATAAATGAGGTTATTGAGGAGTGCAGGGAGTTATTGCGAACCCTCGACTCACTCGCACAATCCATCTTCTACGACACTTTCGGCGACCCAATCTCTAACCCAAAAGGCTGGGAAAAGGTTACTCTGAATGAAGTATGTAACAAAATCACAGATGGAACACATAATTCACCTAAAAATGAACCCAAAGGTGATTATATGTATGTTACAGCAAAGAATATTAAGAAAAGTGGCATAGTCTTGGATGATATAACATATATAGATAAAGATACTCACCGTATGATTTATAATCGTTGTAATCCTGAATTTGGTGATGTGTTGTATATTAAGGATGGTGTTACAACTGGAATTGCAACAATAAACCAACTTCATGAAGAGTTCAGTTTGTTATCAAGTGTTGCATTACTTAAACCAAGCGAAAGAATCAACAATCAATATCTTAAATCAGTACTTAATACTCCTTCACTTTACAATAGCTTTAGAAAAAATATGGGGGGAGCTGCAATTACACGTTTAACTATTAGTAAAATTCAAAAATCGTCTATCCCTGTTCCGCCGCTATCGTTGCAGCAGCAGTTTGCCGCGCAGATTGAGGCTATCGAGGCGCAAAAGAATGCCGTGGAAGCTACAATCAGCGAATTGAAAACGCTCCTCGACAGTCGCATGGATTATTGGTTCAATGAATAAATTTCTCCGTTATGCTCAACTTTGACTATCTGAAGGAAATTCCCGAACTCGCACCCCTTTATCAGCTCTGCATAAGGTGCGAGCAACGTCAGTATACCGAGCCTGACTCGGCCGCTATAAATGCCCGTAAGGCGCTTGAATGGCTCGTAAAGGCTATCTATAAGATGAAGGGTGAGGCGCTGCCGGAAAGGGCGTCGCTGTTTGTCCTAACCACGGCAAACGTGTTCTCCGACTTTATCGCCGACCCGAAGCTGATGCAGGCTGTTCACTGGATAAGAAAGGTGGGCAACTTGGCCGCTCACAACACCACGATAACGCGCAGCGACGCTTTCTTCTGCACTCTCAATCTCTATAACCTTGTGGGTGGCGTGCTGCTCAAACTCAAGGTTCTCAAATCGCTTGCGCCGTTCAACGAGAAGCTGTTGCCCACGCGTCAGCCGCGTCCGCGCTTCATAGTGACCAAAGAGGGGGCATCGCCCGACGATTTCGTCGCCTCGGTGAAGCCGCAGCAGGTGGCAGAGGCGCCGGCAGTAGAGGCAAAACTGTCGTGGGGCGACATCTCGGAAGCCGAGACGCGTCGCCGTTTCATCGACCTGATGATGCGTGAGGCCGGATGGGAAGTGCTTGAAAATGAGGGAGATGTGGAGGCCGGAAAAGCCTGCATAGAGGTGGAAGTTGAGGGTATGCCCAACAATGCCGGAAAGGGTTATGCCGACTATGTACTGTTCGGCACCGACGGCAAACCGCTCGCCGTGATTGAAGCCAAACGCACAAGCAAGGATGCTCAGGCAGGCAAACATCAGGCCGAACTCTATGCCGACTGCCTCGAACGCCGCTACAATGTGCGGCCGGTAATCTATTACACCAACGGCTTCGAGCTTTACTGCATCGACGGTCTGGGGTATCCGGCGCGGCGCCTCTATGCCTTCCATACGGAGAAAGACCTTGAGCTGATAATGTCGCGCCGCAATGCGGGCAACGAGATTACAGACCTCTCGATAAATGAGAACATCACCGACCGCTATTATCAGAAACGTGCCGTAAAGAATATGTGCGAGTGGTTCAACGCCCGGCATCGCCGCGGTTTGCTCGTTATGGCCACCGGAACGGGCAAGACGCGCACCGCCATATCGCTGGTAGATGTGCTGCAGCGCAACAACCGTGTCAAAAACACTCTTTTCCTTGCCGACCGCACATCGTTAGTCAATCAGGCTGCCCGAAACTTCGCCAAACTGCTGCCCGATACGTCGATAACGGTGTTGAGCGACAAAAACTCGGAAATCGACCCCAACGCCCGAATTACCTTCTCCACCTATCAGACCATGATAAACTACGTCAACACCGACGAAAAGCCTTACAGCATAGGCCGCTTCGACCTGATTATCATCGACGAGGCTCACCGCTCGGTGTTCGGCAAATACGGCGACATTTTCCGCTATTTCGACAGTCTGTTGGTGGGTCTCACGGCAACGCCGCGCGATCAGGTGGACAAATCCACTTACGAGCTCCTGGACCTGGAAGGTGGCCAGCCAACCGACTATTACGAGTATTCGGAGGCTGTGAAAGACGGGTATTTGGTGGATTACACCGGACTTATCCGTGGCGCTAAAATAGTAAACGAGGGCATAAGGTATGACGACCTCTCCGACGAGGAAAAGGAGCAGCTGGAACAAGTGTGGGAGTATGAGCAGGTAAACAAAGACCCCGACGAAGAATGGCAGCCGCGCGACATCCGCGAACAGGAAATCTACAAATATATCTACAACACTGACACCATCGACAAGATGCTTCAGGACCTGATGACAAACGGCCTGAAAGTGCAGTCGGGAGAGATGATTGGCAAGACCATAATCTTTGCCATGAACTCCAAAACAGCCAAACTCATTGTGGAGCGGTTTAACCTGCTTTATCCCGAATATGGCAACGGTTTCTGCGAGCAGATTGACTATTCGGTAAAATACTCGCAAGACCTTATCGACAAGTTCAGCGTGCGCGACAACCGTCCGCAGATTGCTGTGTCGGTGGATATGCTCGACACCGGCGTGGACGTGCCCGATGTGCTGAATCTCGTCTTCTTCAAGCGTGTGCGCTCGCGCATCAAGTTCATGCAGGTGATAGGTCGCGGCACACGTCTCAGCCCCGATATCTTCGGCCCCGGAAAGGACAAGGAACGCTTCCTGATTTTCGACTGGGGCGGCAATTTCAAGTACTTTGGCCAGAACCCCAAGGAGAGGAAAGCTATAACGACCGTTTCGCTCACCGAAAGGCTGTTCGGCGTCCGTGCCGACATTGTCTGTGCGTTGCAAGCCCCGCAATATCAGGCAGATGAGTTCGCCAAAGGGCTTCACGACGAGCTGAAAAGCCTTCTGCGTAGCGAGGTTGACAAGCTCAACGATATGCACATTGCCGTGCGCAATCACTGGCCCGCGGTGAGCAAATATCGCGACGCCGCAGCGTGGCAGTATATCTCGGAGGTTGATGTGCTCGACCTGAAGAACGAGATAGCGCCGCTGATACCCACAGGCGGCGGCAATGAGCTGGCCAAGAAGTTCGATCTGCTCGCGCTCTATGTGCAGCTCGGCATGGTCGACAAGAACTTCGACAGCACGCGTTATGAGTCGCAGATAACCCTCATTGCCGATGCCCTGCGCAAACGCGCTTCCATACCCGACATTCAGGCAAAGATGCCGCTGCTCAACGAGATTATGACCTCGGCCTTCTGGTGCAACAAAACGCTGGCCTCGATAGAGAATATGCGCCTGCAGATTCGCGACCTGCTCAAATACCTCGATGGCGACACGGGCAAGACCTTTACCGTGAATATTGAGGATACGATTACCGATGAGGGCGTTGCCGAAGACTTCAACACCACCATGACGTATCGCGAAAAGCTGCTCGATTTCCTGACTCAGCACCGCGATCTTCCGGTGTTGCAGAAAATTCATAATCTCGAACACCTGAACGGAGATGACATAGACCAGCTGGAGCGAATCTTATGGCAGGAACTCGGCACCAAGGAGGACTATGAGCGTTATCTGCGCCGCGAGCAGATGACGGCCGACATCCCCGTGGCAGCCTTTATCCGAAAAGTCGTGGGCCTCGACCGCCGCAAAGCCATAAGGCTCTTCTCCGACTTTATCTCCGCCAACACCCTCACCGCGGGGCAGGAAGAGTTTATCAACAACATCCTCAACTACGTCTGCCAGAACGGCGAGATGGGCAAGAACGTCTTCCGCGACAACCGCCTCTTCCGCGAATCCCTCCTCAAATACTTCCCCAACAAAGCCGCCCAGGTAGCCCGCTTCGTCACCATGCTCAACGACGCCATCACCGTGGCCTAACACGCCAATTGGGCTAATTAGTCTAATTGGTCTTATTGGGCTTATTGGATGAAAGGAATGAGGGTGCGCCAAGAGCTATGGCGCACCCTCATTATGGGTTAAGGGGAAAAAGGTCAGGCTTTTACGTCGACGCGTTTGGCATCCCAGATGAGGTAAACGATGATGCCGATGTAGGCTACGCAGCCAAGTATCTGCTGAACGCCTACTGACAAGGGGTTGTCATACTCGAAGCCGCAGAGGCGGGTGATGGCTGAGAAGACGCCGAAGAGGGCGCCGCCGGCTATCAGGCCCGAGGCTATGAGGGTGCCGCGGTCGCGACGTGCGTCGTTCACTTTCTTGTTCTTGCCGCTGTTGCTTACATACCACGAAACAGCACCACCCACCAGCATGGGAACGTTGAGCGGCAGCGGGATAAACATGCCAAGGCAGAAGGCGAGGGCCGGTACGCCGAGCCAGTTGAGCAGAAGCGCCAGGATTGCGCCTGTCATATAGAGAATCCAGGGCGTCTCGCCACCCATCATCAGCGGCTCGATAACGCCTGCCATGGCGTTGGCCTGCGGTGCTACGAGGGCATTCTCGCCGGTGAAGCCGTATACCTTGTTGAGCACCAGTATGACACCGCCCACGGTGGCGGCGCTGACCAGTGTGCCCAGGAATTTCCAGCTTTCCTGTTTGCGGGGCGTTGAGCCGAGCCAGTAGCCTATCTTGAGGTCTGTAACGAAGCCTCCGGCCATGCTGAGCGCCGTGCAGACAACGCCGCCGATAACCATTGATGCCACGATGCCGCTGGTGCCTTCAAGGCCGATGGCCACGAAAATGGCCGATGCTATAATAAGCGTCATCAGCGTCATGCCGCTGACAGGGTTCGAGCCTACTATGGCGATGGCGTTGGCGGCCACGGTGGTGAAGAGGAAGGCTATGACAAAGACTACCAGCCATGCCACTGCTGCCTGCCAGAAGGTGTGGATGACGCCGAACCAGAAGAAGAGCAGTACGGCCACCAGGGCTATTACGATGAAGTAAACCACCTTCTTCATTGAGAGGTCTTGCTGCCAGCGTATCACTTTTGCGCCTTCGGCTTTGCCTTTGAGCTCGCGGCCTGCCAGACCTATTGCCTGCACTATAATGCCCCAGCTCTTGATGATGCCGATGAGACCTGCCATGGCGATGCCGCCGATACCAATCTTGCGGGCATATTCGCTGAAGAGAGTCTGCGGGTCCATGGCGGCAATGTCGGATGCGCCGTATGTGCCCATGAGGGGTATCACTACCCACCAGATGAAGGCTGAGCCGGCAAATATCACGAACGCATATTTGAGTCCGACAATATAGCCCAGACCGAGCAGAGCAGCTCCTGTGTTGCAGCTGAAGACGAGTTTGGTCTTTTCGGCTATTGCGGTACCCCAGCTTGATGCGGTGCTGATAATCGTTTCAGCCCACCATCCGAAGGTAGCCACAATGTAGTCGTAGATGCCGCCAATGAGCGAAGCTACGATGAGGGTCTTGGCTTGAGCGCCGTTGCCTGTGGCTGACGCTGATGCCGACGACACCAGCACCTGTGTGGTGGCTGTGGCTTCCGGGAAGGGGTATTTGCCGTGCATGTCTTTGACGAAGTAGCGGCGGAAGGGGATGAAGAAGAGGATGCCCAGGATGCCGCCGAGCAGCGAGCTCAGGAAAATCTGGTAGAAATGCACCATGATTTCCGGATACTTGCCCTGCAGGATATAGAGGGCCGGAAGGGTGAAGATGGCACCTGCCACAATCACACCCGAGCAGGCACCTATGCTCTGTATGATTACGTTCTGGCCAATGGCATTCTTCTTGCCTAAAAGGTTGCTGAGACCCACGGCGATGATGGCAATGGGAATAGCGGCTTCAAACACCTGTCCCACTTTGAGGCCCAGGTAAGCGGCGGCTGCCGAGAAGACGATGGCCATGATGATGCCGGTGATGACGGAATAGGGCGTTACCTCCTTCTGTTCGTGAGCCGGATGCATCACGGGAACATACTCTTCATCGGCGCCGAGTTCGCGAAACGCGTTCTCGGACAAGCCGGTGTCGGTTAGCGGTTCTTTATATTCTTCGCTCATTGTTTATTTAGGTTAGTTTTATCACTTTTAGGGAGAGAGAGTAGCGGCGCAAATATAGCCAAGTGCAAAGTTAACAAAAATTTCATTACCTTTGCCAAAGATGAGCTGTAAAATTGTAGAGGTGGCACGTTTGGATGCCCCGGAACTGGATCCGTATTGCGGGCTAACAGACACGAGGCTGCGTCATGAGGCAGGGTTGTTTGTGGCTGAGAGCCCCAAGGTGATTATGTCGGCTTTGGAGGCGGGCATGAAGCCTGTGTCGATGCTTTGTGAGCGAAAACATATAGTGGGTGACGCCGCGCCGATATTGCAACGTTGCCCCGATATTACTGTCTATACGGGTGAGCGCGAGTTGCTGCGCAGTCTCACGGGCTACACTCTGACGCGAGGCGTTCTCTGTGCCTTTGAGCGACCCGTTTTACCCTCTGTGGAGGTAATCTGTCGCGACGCCCGGCGGCTGGCGGTGATTGACGGCGTTTGCGACACCACCAACATCGGCGCGATATTCCGGTCGGCAGCGGCTTTGGGCGTTGAGGGGGTATTGTTGACGCCTGAGAGCTGCGACCCCCTCAACCGGCGCGCCGTGAGGGTGAGTATGGGGACGGTGTTTAAGGTGCCTTGGACGTGGCTCAACGGCAAGTTGAGCGACATAAGGCAATGGGGCCTGAAAACCGTTGCTTTGGCTTTGAGCGACGACAGTGTGCCCATTGATGACCCGCAGCTGAACGGCGAACCGCGTCTGGCTATGGTGTTGGGCACGGAAGGCGACGGTCTGGCTCACAAGGTTATTGCGGAAGCCGATTATGTGGCGCGCATTCCCATGCAGGCTGGCGTCGATTCGCTGAATGTGGCGGCCGCCTCAGCGGTGGCTTTCTGGCAACTGAGAGGGGAGAAGGGAAACTAAAAAGAAACGAAGACGAAAACCCTACCGCAAAATAATTTGAGATGAGCTGTAGCCTGATTTTTTTACTCACAGACGGCACGCCCTTTTCGCGTGCTATTGTCGGCGCTTCTGCGCAGGGGAATCTGCCCCTTGACCATGTGGGTATTCTCGACAACGATACGCAAACGGTGATTGAGGCAAATGCCAAAGAGGGTGTGGTGGAAACCCCGTTGGCCGACTTTCTCGCCCGTGCTCCACAGTTGGATGGCGATGCCGGATATCGCATCAGAAATATACCGCCTGAGGCTGAGGTGGATGGCGAAGCGGCTCTGCGGCGGGCAAGGAGCTTTTTGGGCTATGCCTATAATGTGTGTTTTGTGCCCCATGCGGGGGCTTTGTATTGCTCTGAACTGGTGCAGCGAGCCTGCCTGAAGTCTGACGGAGAGCCATATTTCAGCAGTATCAGACTGAACTTCGGCAGCGACGACCCGGTGGCATCCGACTTCTGGCAACAGCATTTCAAACAGCTCGATATGCCTGTGCCGCAAGGTGAGCCTGGGACGTCGCCACTGAGCATCTATCAGCAGACCGAAGATCCGCAATCCTGCTTGAGGCTTGAAAAGGGAAAGCGATAACTTGCGGATGTGCGAATAAATTTGTAATTTTGCAGAGTGGAAACGAGAATCTTTCCACGCTGATTTTGAACAGATAAAAACCCTGAATACCATGACATTGTTTGAACGACTTACAGCGAAAGCCCAGCAGCATCCCCAGCGTCTGGTGCTTCCTGAAAACACCGAGCCGCGCACCCTGCGCGCAGCTGATTATATTATCGGCATAGGCGCCGCAGAGGTATTGTTTATCGGCCGCAAGGAAGATACAATCTCTCTTGCCAACGAGATGAGCCTCACCAACATCAAGAAGGCTACGTGGCTTGACCCCAACGATGCAGAAGTAGTTGAACCCTATGCAGAGCTTTTCGCCGAGCTCCGCAAGAAGAAGGGCATCACCATAGAGCAGGCTCGCAAGCAGGCTGCCAATCCGCTTTATCTGGGCTGCCTGATGATTAAAGCCGGACATGCCGACTGTATGGTGGCCGGAGCGCTGGCTCCCACGAGCCATGTTTTGCGCGCCGCTTTCCAGGTGCTCAAGACCAAACCGGGTATCTCGGTAGTGAGCGGAGCCTTCATCATGCTGTTGCCGGAGCATCTGCCTTACGGCACGGACCACAAGCTCATCTTTGCCGACTGCGCCGTTGTGCCTGACCCCACAGCTGAAGAGCTGGCTCAGATAGCCATCAGCACGGCCGCCACCGCACGCAACATAGCCGGCTTTGAGCCGGTTGTGGCCATGACGAGCTTCTCGACGAAAGGCAGCGCCACGCACGAGCGCGTAGACAAGGTT
>ERZ772818.1369-NODE-1369-length-21333-cov-5.604991_pt1 | contig 21333 bp, 19 predicted proteins | sample MGYA00580837_ERZ772818 | MGnify/ENA primary metagenome ERZ772818 (study PRJEB29015, sample SAMEA2737671) | human gut metagenome | biome: human gut; feature: human-associated habitat; material: faeces | place: China | collected 2012 ...
ACCATCGCATATATTCTGGCATTGTACGGCATGAACGTTATCGACAGCGGTGTGGCAGTGCTGAACATGCATGCACCCTGGGAAGCTACCAGTAAGGCCGACGTATATGAAACATATCGCGGATATAAAGCATTTGTGGAAGGAGCGAGCCTGTAATGGCAGAGACGACCGAACTGAAAAAATCAGACTTTTACTTTGATCTGCCCCAGGAACTGATCGCGCAGGATCCACTGGAGGATCGTTCTTCCTCCAGGCTTCTGGTGCTCGATAAAAATACGGGAGAGCTCTCTCATCATATTTTCCGGGATATTATCGACTATCTGCATCCCGGAGACTGTCTGGTGTTAAACAACACCAAGGTTATTCCGGCGAGACTTTTAGGAGAGCGGGAAGGTACCGGTGGCCACGGGCATACTTCTCCGAATCGTCACGATAGCCCTGCAACAACGTTTCATAAACATCTCCCAACGACGCAAAATCGCGCGTTTCAGCAAATGCCTGCACAACCTCAGGCATTCCGCCGGTCACCACATACTGGTTGAACAACAACATCAAACGCTCATGAAACGCCTGCGACATCACCTTGTCGGCAAGCGCCGGAAGCAACTGTCCTTCGCCAACCGCGACAAGAAACTCGCGAAACGAGCACGGACGTAATGCCATATACTGAACACGCCCAACAGGAAACGACGTCTTTACATCAACCAAATTTTCAAGCAACGAACCTGCCGCGATAACAAAAATCTCAGGCAACTGCTCATAGAAATAACGCAACCGCGCCACTGCCTTCGCCGAATTCTGTATCTCATCTATAAATATCAACGTCGTGCCCTCAACTCTCTTCTTCTTGCAATGAGCGAAAAAAAACGGAATCAAGTCGGCAAGCGGCACATTCAAATCAAACAATGCCGCCGCCTCCGCATCCTCAAGATTCAGATAAATATAATTGTCAAACGTGCGCCCAAACTGGTTGACAACCGTGGTCTTTCCCACCTGCCGCGCCCCGCGCAGCACCAACGGCTTTCGCCTTGACGACCGGCGCCATTCTTCCAGCCGACTCTGTATTTCCCGTTTAAATTCCATAGTCAACATTCTTTGCTTTACAATGCAAATTTAATGCTTTTGTCGGAAATCGGAGGCAAAATCTCTGAAATTTGTCGGAAATCGGAGGCAAAACAACCGCAAATTTGTCGGAAATCGGAGGCAAGCCCCCTCCGAATTTCGGGGAAATGGCGGAAATCGCCGTTTTAAATTTCGGGGAAATGGCGGAAATCGCCGTTTTAAATTTCGGGGAAATGGAATTTTTCAGCGTAAACACTTGAAAAACAGAAAAATTAGCAATACCTTTGCAAAAACTCTAAAAATCATGGCAAAACTCGTGTTCAAACGCAAGATATACGACCGCATGCTTCAATGGAAGCAGCTGTCAGCCGGAAAGAGCGCATTGCTGGTGCAAGGCGCACGCCGCATCGGCAAATCCACAATCGTTGAAGAATTCGCCAAAAAAGAATATCATTCTTATATTCTCATTGATTTCAACAAAGCCTCGGCCGACGTAAAGGCGCTGTTCGACGATTTAATGGATCTCGACTTCCTGTTTCTGCAGTTGCAAACCATCTACAACGTTTCGCTGAAAGAACGCAAGTCCCTGATAATATTCGATGAAGTGCAAATGTGTCCAAAAGCGCGACAGGCTATAAAATACCTCGTTGCCGACCACAGATACGACTACATCGAGACCGGATCGCTTATAAGCATCCGACAAAACACTCGCGGCATCACCATACCTAGCGAGGAAGAACGCATAGACATGTTTCCCATGGACTTCGAGGAATTCAGATGGGCTCTCGGCGACACCGCCACTATGCCTCTGCTGCGCACATTCCTCGAGAAGCGACACCCTCTCGGCGCTGCCCACCGCGCAAAGCAGCGAGACCTTCGGCTATACATGCTCGTTGGCGGCATGCCACAAGCCGTCGGCGAATACATCCAGACAAACAACCTTGCAGCTGTCGACGCCGTGAAAAGAAGCATCGTGCAACTATATGCCGACGACTTCCTGAAAATCGACCCGTCGGGCAAGCTTGGCAAACTATTTATGGCAATCCCTGCACAACTAAGCCGCAACGCATCGCGCTACTCGCCAAACGCCGTTGTCGGGAAGACCGACGACGAAAAAGAGCAGGAAATGATAATCAGCCTCGAGGACAGCAAAACTGTACTCGTGGCATACCACACAAACGACCCAAACGCCGGCATGTCGCTCTCTCGCGACATCTCACGCTACAAGCTGTTTGCCGCCGACACCGGACTGTTTGTAACAATGGCCTTCTGGGACAGCGACTTCTCCGAAAACACAATCTACCAGAAACTTCTGGCAGACAAGCTCGACGCCAACCTCGGCTACGTCTACGAAAACATTGTGGCACAGATGCTGACGGCTGCCGGAAACAAACTGTTTTATTACACCTTCCCCAAGGACGACCGCCACCTCTATGAAGTTGATTTCATAATCCCTCACGGCAGCAAAATCTGCCCTATCGAAGTGAAATCATCCGGCTATAAAACCCACGCCTCGCTCGATGCCTTCCGCCACAAATTTTCCGCACGCATCGCCAACAGTTACATTCTCTACACCCGCGACCTGCAGCGCGGCGACAACGAGCTGCTATATCTCCCCGTCTATATGACCCCTCTCCTTTAGCCGAAAAAAGGCGCGCAGCCTGTCAGCCGCGCGCCCCTCCAGCCCCGTCGCCGAAGCTGCTATTCTACGGTGTTCTCTATCACCTTAAGCATCTTTGCCGCAAGCACCTTGCGGTCAAAGTCATTCGACAAAGCCCTACAGCCTTCTTTGCATTTCTCATACAACGCATCGTCAGCGAGCAACTTGTCCAATTTGTCGTTGAAATCCGCCTCGTTCTCCGGCTCAAAACAAAGCCCAGCCCCATAGCTGTCGATTATATCTTTAGCCTCGCCCTCAACTCCCATTATGATAGGAATCTCCATCCCTGCATTCTCAAATATTTTAGAGGGAATCACCGTAGTGAACAACGGCGATTTCTTCAGATTTATCAAACACAGGTCAAGTATCGAGATGTAGCGCCAAACTTCTGTTTTCGGGACAGGGTCAAGCATTGTTACATTATCTATATGCTCCGTATCCCTCATCTTCAGCAACCGTTCCTTTTCCGCGCCAGCACCAATAAACAAGAAATGATAGTCATTCTTACCCTGCATATTCTTTGCACATTGCAAAATAAAATCCAACTTATGCGCCAAGCCATGCGTTCCGATATATCCAATCACACGCTTGCCTTTCAAGCCAAGACGTTCCGCCAAAGCCTCGTCTTTCGGCATTGGTTTAAACAATTCACGGTTGGCTCCATTTTTCACTACTTCTATTTTTTCTGCCGGCACTCCACGAGCCGTCAACGTGCGTTTAAACGAGTCTGTCACAACAACTATTTTACGGGCGGAACGGTAGCATCGCATTTCCTCCCACTCAAAATAGCGTATAAACACATTGTCGCTCATCGCACCGACTGTCTTTATCGACTCTGGCCAAAGGTCGCGCACTTCCATTATCCACGGCTTCCGTTTCCAGAAAGCCAACGTGCGTCCGCTCAACGCCGTGAAGAATTGTGGAGAAGTGGCAATAATAATGTCTGTTTTCTGAAACAGACCGGCTAAAAACGACGTGACAGAATAACTGATATAGTCAAGCGTGCGCTTCAGGAAACCTTTGTTGGCGGCGATATACGACCACACACGCACCACCTTGATGCCATCCATCCACTCCGTCTGATACAGCTTGTTTTTATATCCTTCATACACTCGCCCTTTCGGGAAATTCGGAGCACACGTTATTACCGTCACCTCATGCCCCGCCTTATGCCATTCGCGCACATGGTCGTAGGTACGCGAAGCCGGCGCGTTAACCTCTGGCGGAAAATTGTCCGTCAGAAACAATATTTTCATAAACTTATTGTGATTTGTAAATTCTCTTTGAAATGCACAGCGGCAATCTTCACTGCCTCAAAGCGGTTGTAGTCATGGCTGACCGTGCCGTCGGATATCTCAACAGCGTCTGCTCCGACCACCGACACCACGCCTGCCGTCGTGAGAATTTTCTCCGCTGTGTGTTCAACCACCTCGACTCCCGGAGCAAAATGCAGATATGCCGTTGCCGGAGTGGGCTTTGTTATATGGTCGGCCATGTGAAAGCCGTCATTGTCAACGCTGAATGACCGCCGATGCATGCCCAGCGCGCCAAATCCGTCATGTTCTGCCACAACTGTCTCTCCATCGCGCAGCAGCCGCACTTTTGCCCTTCTGCCCACACGAAATCCTCCCCACACCTCGCTCGACGATTTGCCTGCCAACACGACAGTGTTGTGTGCCGCCGTCGAACGTTCCAGCTGCCGCCGCGGCGTCTTGTCGTAGGTCGAGATGCCGGTGTCAACGACAAACGGTTTTCCGCCAAGCCTCAGTTCAAACGACAATGAGTCGGCATGCGTATGGCCGGGCTGATAGGAAGCCTTGATGTTGCCCACGTCGACAACCGCCTCAACGTCGGTGTTGTTAAACTTCCGATAACCGCATTCTCCCAACGCCACCGGCGTCCATTGCAAGCCGAGACGGCGGGCATAAGCAAAAATCGCTGTAGGCTCCGGAGCGATTCCCTCTGCGGAATCGTTGAGCAGCGGAATAGTGCCGTCGGCATACACAATGCTTTCCAAATGCCCAAGCATACGCTCAGCCGCAGGCTTCAAAACCGAGCAGACAAACGCCCCCTCGCCTGCGTTTATGCAGTCGAGCAGGCGGTCAAGCAATATGCAGTGATACATCGGCGACTGCTCATAGTGCGCTCCGTCGGAAAGCACCTGCTCCCTCAACTGCCGGCGAAGCAGCCGGCTCGCCCTGCCGTGCATACGGCTGTCTTTAAGATACGCGCTGCCAATATAAAGCGCGTATGCGTCCTCCAGCAGATGGTTGCCAAGCAGATGATATTCCAACTTGCGCTCCAGCAACCGCAACTGCGAATAGAGAGAATCCCTGCGCTCCGCTGTCGATTCCATCGGAAAACGACTGAAAAACTTAACCCAATTGATGGCGCGCAGCGCAATAGGATACGGGTCGAGCCCCACGCGGTTTGTCGGCATGTCGGCGATGAAACGGTCAATCCAGCGCGCACCCTCCGCAGCCGTCATTCCCGGCTGACAAAGCCAATCCATATAATTTTGGTTGTATGCCCACAGCATCCCGTGCGCAGTGTTGTTCCACCCGCGGAACTCATCCTCAATGTTGAGAAACGCAAATCGCCTGCCGTCATAGCTTTGCCACTTCGCTGCCGGCTCCACAACCATCGGTTTGACCTCCACAGAAGGGCATGCCAATGCCTTGAACCGAGCTTTATGCACACGTCTCAACACTTGAAAAAGCACCTGCGCAGGCCTCAGATGAGCCACCGTGCGCAGCACCAACCCTATGTTCATTGTCGTCTTATTTCACCAGCCCTGGTGTTTCCGGGAACGGATTGTCCCCACGAGTCTTCGGCTTGTTCATTTCCTTAAAGTCGGCATCCGAAAGATTCCTTCTGATGATTCTTGCAGGGATGCCAGCCACCACACAGTTTGACGGCACGTCCTTAACCACAACAGTATTCGCGCCTATTATCACGTTGTCACCGATTCTGACAGGTCCGATTATGCGTGAGCCGGCACTGATCTCCACATTGTCGCCGATAACCGGCACTTCCCACCAGCCCGACTTTCCGCCAATCGTCACATTTGCGCCAATCACGCAATTCTTTCCTATCACCGAACGGGCGTGAATCACCAACCCGATACCTCCATATCCGAATTTAGTACCCCCCCCAATTTTACAACTCCCAGGGACTGAGGAGTTAAAAAGAAGATACTGCAACTTCCACATCAATTTCGGAAGCACAGGCACTCCGTGCCTCCACAACCAATTGCTTACCCTATACCAATGTATCAGCATATAATCGTTCTATTTCTTTGACAACATTATTTTGTCGTAAATTCATGTCTTTCCGTCCTTCCAAATGTCTCAATGCCAATTCAAAGCTTTGCCCGTCATTATATTTAAACAAAATCGTCCCCGACGGTCTATCCACACAGTCTGTTGCAACAACGGGTTTGCCAGCATACAGCGCCTCTCTAACCGAAAGAGAATCACCATCGGTCGACGTTGCCCGAACAACTATATCCGACTGCTTTATCAACGCATAAAATGAATGCTGTTCCGTTATAAAATCCACATTCTCTACATCTGCATTTCGGAAAAATCTGCTGTAATCACCAGATGGGTCCGACACAAAAAGATGGCATTTACCATTTTTTAAAAAGTCAATCAAAAATTTTATGCCATATATCTCATTCCCTTTCCTGTCGTAATTCATCGCCGACGCATTTGTAACAAACACTTTCGCTCCTGCGGTTTTCAACGCCTCTATTTTTTTAAATACAGTTTTTGGCAAAAAACCATCATCCAATGGCGGGATAAACGCCGTCATAAGTACGGCCCGTCTATTCCACCTCTGCGCCTTCTCAAAGCTCCGTTGATTGATTGCAATCGGTGTAAAACTTAAGGTCACAGCCATCCTGTCCAACCAATTCTTCCATACCGAAAATCGTCCCAAATCACCATGTATTGTCAAAATCGTTTTCTTTTGCAACAAAACTCCAAGCAAAACGTAGAACAATCGCAACATTGGATGAGATACGTGTATATGCAATACCTCTGATTCCCAAATTTTACAGAATTGACACCACATAGACTCTCTTTTGTAGTCGCATATTGCGAATGAACAATTGTCTTTTTTCAACCATTGCGCAAGGCGCTCCACATGTACAGTTACGCCACCGACTCCAGCCGTTGCTATACGAGGGCCAATTATCAACAATTTCCGCATCCCGCTCACATCCTTTTCAACTTATACTCCAACCCCGTCCAAAGCTTGAAAAACGGTCGGAAACTCTTGTTTACACCATCAACCACCGTAATGTTGCCATATCCGTTAAGCGTGTGAAACGATCCGCTGTACTTCGACCTCTTCGGATGAATTTCTTTCACAAACTTTTGGTTGACACCTGATTCATCAATCGCCTCAACCTCAAATATCTTCATATATTCGCCATAACTGCGGGTACATACCTGTGTGGAACGATACACCTTGCCGTCAATCCGTTCAATATATCCCGCCGGACGGGCATTGTCCCAATCAACAATTACGGGACTATTGCCATTTATAGGCGTGTACGGACCTTCAAACCGTTCGGACTCAAAAACAAACAGTCCACGGTTGCTGTATTCGCCACGCTTGGTGCATAGCAACCACCATTTGCCATCCAGCTCCACAAACGTGCTGTCGAGCAGCGGTTCTTCAACCACCAACTGCCGATTGACCAGCTCCTCACTCTCTGCGTCATACTCATACCTATAAAGGCATCCGCTCTCCGAAGCTTCGGGAAGAACATAGATTCTGTCGCCATCACGATGAATATATGGAAAGCTCTGATGATATGGCTGTTCAAGCACCACCTTGCGCCTCCGCAGCTCATAAGTTGCGGCATCGACCTCGAGCAGCGTTATTATGCCCTTTTTAGTGTTATAGAAATACTCCTCCACAAGCACCTTTATCACTCCACCTTCAACCGAAAGGATAAACGGGTCGGCAAAAAAACGGTCGGTCAGGCGATGCTTCACCCATTTCACATCAAACTCAGTTTCCGCGCCCGTCATTATTTCCGCCACCGGCTGCTCTATAAAGCCGATGTTCCAACGAGAGCAATACAGTTTATCAAACCTTTGATCCATTTCAACCTATTAAATTCAGATATTTCTTTACAAACACGTCCTCCGAACACAATTCCTTAATTCTGCAAACATTTGCCGTCGACATCCGTGTCTTCTGACCATTGCCCATTGACAGAACCTGCTCCAACCTGTCAGCCATCTGCTCTGGCGAATTGGCTTCGGTCAGAAAGCCATTTACCCCATCATCAACAATATCGGGATTATCGCACACATTGCTGCAAACCACAGGCAAACCACAAGCCATCGCCTCACAAAGCACATTTGGGAATCCTTCATAGATTGACGCCAACCAGAAAACATCACTGCTCTGATACTGCCGCTCAATCTTTGAATCCGGCTTATGAATATCAATTAAATCTTCCAATTCCAATTCTTGAATCTTTGCACGAACTGCCTCAGGATACCCAAGCTCATCTGTCGTGTTTGCAAACCAATCAAAATGCGCCTTGACGCCTTTGTCGTGCAATATTTTGACGGCATCAACCATTGTCAGATAATTTTTCTGCGGAGCGCATCGTCCAACGCTTATCACCCTCGGAACCGTATTTTGTGCCTTCTCTTTTGCAGGCACAAATCTAAGAGTGTCAATAGTGTTGGTTATCACCGAAACCTTTTCCTTTAGATTTGGATAATTATTGGCGATAAACCTACCCTGTGAATGAGAATTGGGCACAATTGAATCCGCAAGCCTGAACAACGCATATTTCAACCTGCCCCTTCTTGTGAGTTGTTGAGTGGTGTTGCGTTCCGATACGACAAGTTTAAACTTGCAAAAACAGCGGGCAATGCACGCTATAATAGATGGCGTATCAAGAAAAGAAATCACACAGTCTGGCTTAAATTTCTTGATTGCTTTTATTACACAATAAATCCGTTTGCTTGATTTGTTGGCCTCCCGGCTTGCAATCAGGTCAACCCCGGCTTCTTCAAGAAACGACTGATAGAAATTCAAATCTGGCCAATATGTGAAGCACAGCACTTCGCAACCTGCATTTTTCAGTTCCTTTGCCAAATAGACAAACTGCCGCTGCGCTCCGCCAGCCACGAGGCTGTCAATGAGCATAAATACGCGCTTCCCTTTTTCCATATCAGCAATCAATAGGTAATTGAAACATTTCTCCGAACCGCAAGTCCCACTCAAAAGGCTCAAAAGGCACCAATCCACTCCAATGGAAGAATGTCATTTCACCAAAATAGATTTGCCCATTTATATTGTACAAATCGACCCTAACTTCTGGAATATTGGTGGATAATTTTCCTGCCACCTCTAACATTTCATCAAAATTCTGTGGTTTAATCGGCACAATGTCGGCATTAGGATGTCCGTTCAAGACCGGAATGTGATTGAAACTTGTATCAAAAAAATCAAAACGAGTGTCACCTCCCTGTCGCCCTGTTGCGACAAACAAAAATTTGACTTCGCCATTTGAACAGAAGAATTTATAATCTTTCAATTCGTATCCACTTTCGTCTTCCATATATTCCTCTGCCAAAAATCGATGAGGCACATTTTTATATGGATATTCCTTACTCGTCATTGAATAATCCCTACCGCCCAATGTCTTCAATTTCTGAATAGCTTCATTTATATTTAATTCATTTTTATCCTTACAGACAACAACTCCCCCCGAATCGTTCGAAGATTTAATAACAAATTGATTTGGCAACAACGACCAATCAATCTCATCAACAGAGTCCCATACTCCTATAGTTGGAATAATGTATTTTTCACCAACAATGCTTGCCACATACGCCTTCGCCTCAATTTTATCCACCATTTTCGTATATTCTGGATGAATATCATTCAATTTAAGCCATTGAAGTTTCTCGTTAAATGTCTTGGGATTCCCAAAGTCCATCCAATACCCCATACACAACCGAAACTTAACACGAAGGAATAATTTATCCGGCAACAACGAAGCCAAATTGTCCCATAAAAGAATCATTAATACAGATGGCTTATGTACCAAATAATAAAATGCCCTTTTTATTTGCCGTATTCTTTCTTTCATTTTACAACCAAACATTTTTCTTATTTATAATTAGCTTTATTTTCTCCATATAATTATCATCTCTTTAATGCACTTAACAAGATATCCCTATGAGACTCACAGCCAATCATATTTTCCATTTGCAAGCATCTTTTCTTACTCAAAAATGATGGTAAAAAGCCTCTCCAATATAAAGCCTTTAGTATACGACACCCATAAGGTTCAAAAGCCATCAGGCGTCCCCGACGCTGAGTTGCTGCATAGTCGGCAAACGCTTGTCTTAATTTCTGCGAATCTGCAATAATGCTATTTAAACGATTGATGTCCTCATCAAATGCGTCTCTGTCGGCAAGCAACTGCACTCCTGCTTTTTCTCCACATTGTTTATAGGGATAAAGCTTCAGTCCGATATTATCATCTTCTAATTGGAGTTCCAGCATATACCCATAATTCCATATACCGTCTGTACTGTCCAGATCATCAAAACAGAAATTGCCCAAGCCATAAACAATCGGCTTTCCTTGATAAATCTCATATCCACTATAGCAATGTTGATGATGATTGACAACCGCATCAGCTCCTGCATCAATAAAGAATCTATAGATTTCCTGCATTCTTGGGCTTGGCAATTGATACATCTCACTTCCGCCATGAATTATGACTACAACATAGTCCGCACTAGCTTTTGCTCCTTTGATGGCATAAAACTGCTGTATAGGATTCAACGGATTTGCTCCACTATGGATATCTGTGACAATTGAGAACTCATGCTCACAGGCATTTATAAAGGCAACCGTCTTGTTTCTTATTTACTTGTAACTTATCGTTGATGCGTCTTTTGGTGTTTTGCCAACGCCAACATAATCCAGACCTCTTGAGGTCAAAGTCTCTACCGTTTGCCACAGTCCTTCTTCTCCATAGTCATAGATATGATTGTTTGCCAAGGTAGCCATCTGGAAACCACACCATTTCAATGCATCAACGGCTTTTGCCGAACATTTCAAGTTAGGGCCATTCTTTTCCAACTTTGGCGCATTTCCCTCGACAACTGGGCTCTCAAGATTAACCACTGAGAAATCCGCCGACTTGATTATCGGTTCAATATCCGACAACAAATCGCTGAATCTGCCTCCATCCAATAATTTTGAGGTTCTATTTTCCGCTGTAAAATCGCCTGCTATGTGTATTCTTATCATATCTATCTAGTTTACTGTCTGCCAGAAACAAGCCGAGAGCCATTGAACTCAAAAATGTCATATCTGACAACGACATTGACACCAATGTCTTCAAGAAATATATTATCGCCAATAAGGCCAATCCGAACCGAGCATTGGCAGTTAATGATTTATTTATTGTTAATTTGGCAAACTGTCCCCAATAAACAACATACGAAACAAATCCTATCAATCCCATGTCAACCATAAACTCCAGCCAGTCATTGTGAGCCGCTGTCCATGTAATTTTTGTCGTTGCTAAAGCTCCTTCTCCGAAAATCATCCCAAACAGATTGCCGTTGGACAAAATGTGTTTTAGCAGTGTCTCATATATATCATCTCGTCCGCTGGAATTTCCTTCCTTTGTTGCCTCCAATCTATGTTGAAAATAGGTATTTGTTGAATAAAAATCCGAGATAAAATAAAACAACACGCACAAAAGGATGGCAATCGAAATTATCACCAATATCTTCTTTTGTTTTGAAGTGTCTTTCAACCGATGAAGAAGTAATAATACAGAAACAAGACCCCCTCCGATTATTGCACCTCGCTTCATCGCAAAAATTATCAACACTATACAAAACGACAGGAAGAAATATTGCGCCATTCTCTTTTCCATCAAAAGCAGCAATGGCATAAACGACAGCACGAAATAGCCCGCATTATTTGTTACACCGTCAACATCTTGTTCTCCTCGCATTTGCCATAAACCATTAAAAAATGCACACAGCACCACCAAAGAAAACACAAGCATCCATCGGCAAACCCACTTCGAAGTCAGATACCCTTTTTTAGCATAGTAATAATAGCTGAATATTGGCAAAATAGACATCAAATACATCTTGAACCAATTTATTGTTGGCGTTGAATCTGTTTTTCCCCTGATAGTTGCACCTTCAGTTAAATAAGCAATAAAGCCATAAACCAAAATAATCATCAGCATCCATCGAAGACTTTTCAAGAACTTTGGAATAGCATACTCATTAAATAACCTGCCAGCATCAACAAGCGACCACAACAGCAGCATAGCCAACGTTGTTTGCGAAATCAAACTTCCACTGGCATACAGCACTCTCTGAGTGTTATAAACACACCATAGTATGGTATATAAAGCACACGGATTTTTTAGACTCTTAAACATATTTTCTTGCTTCCCCAGTTAGCAAAAACGAAGAATACTTATTCTTTAGACAAATCTTGCTGATTATAACTGACAACACAATCGACACACAGAAATTAATCAACGCCCCTAAAAATGGGTTTATCTGCGCTGTATAATTCCATAACAGAATATATATCAATTGCTGATGTATAAGATAAATTGGAAAAGTCAACACAACAATCAATTTAATTTTATTTTGTGGTATTCCGATTCTTGCAAATATGCCTTGCAGAATGTAAAAAGCCATCAACCCGCCAGCACATTTCGAAACTTCATCCAATAACAGTCTCACTATTTTTGCAGACAAGTCGGTAGAAACAATCTCCCGTACAAGAGCAAAGGAAATCAGATTTATCAACAGAAAGAACCATCCGCAGACATTTTTTATTTTAACCTTGCCTGACACGAATCCCCGTCTTAAAGTATATCCTATCCAGAAATAACAGAAAAATTTAAATGCTGTAAATAGTTGAAAATAATTGGGTACGACCATTGCCATTATAGTGCCCGTAAAAAAGAGTGTCAGCACCATTGTTATTTGCTTTTTGGTAGACATTTTAAAGACCGGAAATGCTATAATGAAACACCAAAACAGCATCAACAAGAACCACAATTGCGATGGCGACTCGCCCAAAAAATATTTGTGAAAAAGCGTGGTTAGATCTTCTTTAAAATAGTGGTTCCCAATTGGTATACACCATAACAATGACACTGCAAGATATGGAATCAGCAGTCTTTTTGCTTTTTTTCTTGCAAACGGCCAAAATTGTCGGTAGCCACCTTTGTCATTACGGATATAACAATATATATATCCAGATACCAACGTAAATCCCTCCACATGGAATGTACCTAACCATTTTGAAAAAATCCCTAAATATTCATTGTCATTTATCAATATACAAGGAGCAAACCATCCTCCTCCATAGAATGCCATACTATGACACAACACAACGCTTGCCATCAGCACTATCTTGATTAAATCAAGAGTCTCCAAACTACGATCTCTCATTTCTTCTAAGAAGTTTTTTTACAAGTGTCTTCCCGATACCAATAGTCTCAAATGACAAAACCAATTCTTTCCTAAAAAATACATTTGCGACAATAAAATACACTAATACGCACACCGCCACAGACATCAGTTGCCAAAATGCTGACAGACTTAACGGCTGAATTAATATCGCGACAAGCGACATAATCAACGTACAAACCGCCGCGGGTACAAACTGTCTTATCAGTTTCACAATTGGATATCTAAATACCAATATCATCATCGCTATTTGAACCGCCACAAATGCCAATCGCAATAGTGACCGTGACACATAAAGGCTCTCAAATCCCATAGGAGCCGTTATCGGCAACAAGAGCAACATAAAGACAAGATTAATCAAAGCCACCACAAACGATAAATACGTTTTGCCAACCGCATTATACAAACCATTGGCATATGTGCCAAGCAACAAAGAAATGGACGACAGCAAACCCCATAACCCAATGAAATCGGCGGCTTCGCCCCATTGATCGCCCAGCAACACAGAAGTGATGAAATCCCGGAAGAACCACATTCCTGCACTTAGCGGCAGCACAAACATTGCTATCGCAGACATATAATTATTATATGTTGCACATAGTTCCGGCTTGTTGTTTTTCAACCTTGAAAGAGCAACGAACAATGGCATTGATGTTGCAGAAACAATTATACTTGTAATCTGATTAACGGTCACCATGGACGTTTTATACAAACCCACATAATATGTTGTAAGGAACAAACTGACTATAAAGGTGTCCATATATGAATTCAACCATGTTGAAACAGACTCCAAAAGAATCCACCAACTATAGGAAAACATCTCCTTAAACTGACGCCATGAATAGTAAATCCTTGGTTTCCATGATGACTTCCATGTCAACACAACTGCATTAAATAGATTTCCTGCCAATGTCCCAATAATTAAAGCCCAGTAGCTATGGTATACATATGCAATTGGAATAGTCACAACTATAGGAATAAACATTGATCCCAAACGAACGAAGAACAAACTTTTGAAATCGAAATTTCGCTTAAACCGTGCCATTTGAATGCTGCTGAAAGCCAACAATGGCAACGAAGCCGCAGACACAGATACAACAATTCCCAATCCGTGGTTGCCAACCAAATCTGCTAATTGCTCAGAAAAAACAACAATGAGTCCCCACAGGAACAATGAAACTATCAAATTGGTCCAGAAAGCAACATTCGTATTCTGATTCAATTCTTCTTCATCACAAAAATCATGTTGAATCAGATACTTCTGAAATCCAGCATCGGTAAATATCTCGGCAAAGCTAACTATCATTGTTATCGTTGCAACCACTCCGAATGCCTCAGGTGTCAACAGCCGCGCCAGCACAACATTGACAATAGGCAAAACAAAACGGATTGCAATCTCTGTCAATGATGACCACCGAGTCGCACTCGCTGTTTTTTCTGCTATATCAGACATTTTTTGATGCTTAGACTATTTTATCCGATTCTTGACTTTCTGATAATATTCCCTACAAATAAATTCAAGTCTCTCATAAATCGCCCCATAAAATGGGTTCAGTCTTAAAACTTGCTTTCTAGTTGGATTTCCTTTTTTTATGTAGAATCCAGTGTTCGTTATATAAAAAGCATTCTCGTTTTTACAATTGAATAATACATGAAAATTAGGTCGTTTTTGAAAATGGGCATACAGATATTCTTCTTTACTAAATTGTCCTTTCTCATAGTAAGCATGGTAAACATGCCCATCTTCCCAATAGAAAGTCTGTGCCGGGAAATTTTTTGTGCTCTCGTCAAGCGAATACGAATCAATCATTCTATATCTCTTATAACGGGTGGCTATGTCTACAAAAATTCTTTTTGTAAACACTTTAAATCCATTAATTCGCATTATTTTTGTAATCCCTTCAACCTCATCAAATATGAGGTTGTCCTCTGTTGTAAATACTTGACGATAGTCGACATCCCCCCCTTGCAATTTGAAGGCATTATTAACCTTATCTGTATTTTTATACAGAGCCAGATGCCCTAACGCTCCAAACTTATCATAATCATATAGCCGATATTTGTCAAAGAAATATTGTAGATTTCCAAAAATCAAATCAATATCTGCATGTCCCCAATAATCATAATTCTTTAGTTCTTCTCCAAACATCAAGCCATACAATGGCCTAAAATCACAACATTTATACGGTCTATCCAATTTGACTGCAAAGCCCAAGACTGAAGAGGCTTTTTCACGCATACACTCAATAGTCAATGGTTTCACAATAACGTTCTTTGGACGGTTCTCCAACTGTTGATCTGTCATAACTAAGAAATCTATCGTTGGATTCTTCTCACATGACTTCAGCCATAAACCAAAATAATTGGGGAATTTTCCAAAATATACAACTACAACAGCTATCTTATTCATTATAAAACATTTTATACCATTCTACAAACTTTGCAATACCGTCGGCAAGCAGAGTGGATGGCCGATAACCAATCTCGGCGGCGAGGCGTGAGGTGTCGGCGTATGTCTGATAAACATCGCCCGGCTGCATCGGCATCATCTCCATCTGCGCCTTCTTCCCAAGACATGCTTCAATGGTCTGGATAAACTCCATCAACTGCGTCGGATGCCCGCATCCGATATTGTACACGCGGCTGCCTTCCCGAGGATTGTCGATAACGCCCACTGTCCCGTTGACTATGTCATCGATATATGTGAAGTCGCGCGACAGATTGCCGTTGTTGAACACCTTTATCGGACGGCCTGCAAGTATCGCTTTGGTAAACAGCATCGGCGCCATATCGGGACGTCCCCACGGTCCATATACCGTAAAGAACCGCAATCCTGTGGCAGGGATTCCATAGAGGTGGCTGTAGACGTTTGCCATCAACTCGTTGCTCTTCTTTGTGGCAGCATAAATTGAGACTTGATTGTCAACCCGGTCGTCCTCCGAGAACGGCGTTTTCGTATTGCCTCCATACACCGAACTTGACGAAGCGTAGACGAAATGTCTCACCGGATAGCGGCGGACGCACTCTAAAAGATTGAGAAATCCGACGACGTTGCTCTGCACGTATGCATCGGGATTCTCGATGGAATAACGCACACCTGCCTGCGCCGCAAGATTGACCACAACATCAAAACGCTCTTTGCCGCACAAGTCCATCAACGCCCATTTGTCAGTTATGTCCATTCTGCGGAAACGGAATCCTGGATATTTAGCACTCCTCACCTCGTGCCCCTGCACAAGGTCGCGCTCCTCTATCCCGCCCTCCCGCAGACGGGCATATTTCAGACTCACAGGATAGTAGTCGTTCAAATTATCAATTCCTACCACCTCGTCGCCTCTGCCAAGCAGATGCCAGCACAGGTGGGAGCCGATGAAGCCTGCGGCTCCTGTAACCAATATCTTCATTATTTCTGTCCTATGCAATAATATGTGAAACCGTTCTCCTCCAATTCTTTGGAGTCATAAATGTTGCGACCGTCGATTACCACCGTCGATTTCATCGTTTTCTTCAACACCGCCCACGAAGGCATACGGAATTGCTTCCACTCCGTAAGCATAAGCAACGCATCGGCGTCGAGCACCGCCTCATACATGTCCTTGGCATACGCAACACTGTCTCCGATTCGGCGACGGCATTCCGACATGGCAATCGGATCAAACACCCTGACGCTGCACCCTGCTTCCTGAAGCAACTTGATGGTGACAAGCGATGTCGCCTCGCGCATATCGTCGGTTTCCGGCTTGAACGACAATCCCCACAATGCAATGGTCCTGCCTTTCAAGTCGCCATTGTAATGTTGCTGCAGTTTCTTGAAAACCACAGTCTTCTGATATTCATTAACGTCTTCAACCGCTTTGAGCACCTGCATTTGATAGCCATTCTTTTCCGCAGTCTTTATCAACGCCTTAACATCTTTCGGGAAACACGAACCTCCATAGCCACAACCAGGATAAAGGAATTTGCTGCCGATACGCGTGTCGCTACCGATGCCCTTGCGCACCATATTCACGTCGGCACCGACAAGTTCGCAAAGATTGGCAATGTCGTTCATAAACGAGATGCGGGTAGCAAGCATTGAATTCGCGGCATATTTTATCATTTCCGCACTCGGAATGTCTGTAAAAATCACGCGGAAATTGTTGAGCATCACAGGACGGTAAAGGCGGCTCATCAAATCCTTGGCTTTTTCTGTCTCGACACCGACAACAACGCGATCAGGACTCATGAAATCCTTTATCGCCGCACCTTCTTTAAGAAACTCCGGATTGGATGCCACATCAAACGGAATATTGACACCTCGCTTGTCCAGCTCTTCCTGAATGGCGGCTTTTACCTTTTTCGCCGTTCCTACTGGCACGGTCGACTTCGTAACCAACAACACATATTTCTTCATATTGCGGCCAACCGTCCGCGCCACCTCAAGCACATACTTCAAGTCGGCGCTGCCATCCTCGTCGGGAGGTGTGCCCACTGCACTGAAAACGATTTCTACATCATCCAGCACCGTTGTCAAATCCGTTGTAAACTTCAAACGGCCTTCGCGATAGTTGCGGAGCACCATCTCGTCGAGTCCAGGTTCATAAATTGGAATCTCTCCGTTGAGCAACCTGTTGATTTTTGACTCGTCAATATCAACGCACGTCACATTGACTCCCATTTCTGCGAAACATGTACCCGACACCAATCCTACGTAGCCGGTACCTACTATTGCTATGTTCATATGATTTCCTACTTTATTTTGCCTTATTTTCTGAGAAGTTGGCTTTAACTCTTTCTGATAAATTTCAGGTATTAGACCTAAGGTGCTTATGTTGAAGCATGTCTACTTATAAATTCCGCAGAAGTCGAGGATGATTTTGTCATCGCGGCGCGGGAGCGTCTTGAATGGGTCGTGGGCGGTGAGGAAGACTACGATGTCGGCGCGGTCGTATGCTTCGCGGTAGTCCGTCAACTTAAACACGTTGTGCTCCTTCACGTTAGGCTCAACGACGAGGATGTCGGCGTTGTTGCAGCTTTGCATCACTTTTGTGGTGATGTATTTCGCCGGCGATTCGCGGAGGTCGTCGATGTTTGGCTTGAACGCGAGTCCCATCATTGCGACTGTTGGCTTGCGATGGTTTTCGAGTTCGAAGCGGAGCATTGCGTTCTCCACTTTCTCGGCACACCAGAATGCCTTGTAGTTGTTGATTTCGCGCGCTTTTGCAATCAGCTGGCTCTCAACGGGGAAGTCGGCTGTGATGAAGTATGGGTCGACGGCGATGCAGTGTCCGCCCACGCCGCATCCCGGCTGCAGGATGTTGACGCGCGGATGCTTGTTGGCGAGAGCGATGAGCTCCCACACGTTGATGCCCGCCTTGTCGCAGATGAGCGACAACTCGTTGGCGAAGGCAATCTGCACGTCGCGCGAGGAGTTTTCGGTGAGTTTGCACATCTCTGCCGTCTTGCAGTTTGTGCGGTGGAGCGTGCCTTGCACGAATTGGCTGTAGAAGGCGATTGCCTTATCGGTCGACGCCTCGTCCATACCGCCGATCACGCGGTCGTTGTGCACCAGTTCGTAGATTACGTTGCCCGGCAGCACGCGCTCAGGGCAGTATGCTATATGGATTTTGCCACGCAGCTCGGGGCGGAGTTCGAAGATGAGCTTCGCCATCTTGTCGGTTGTTCCGACTGGCGATGTCGACTCGATGACGTAGAGGTCGCCTTCCTTAAGGAATGGGATGACGGCGCGTGTGGCTGCCTCGACGTATGAGATGTCGGGCTCGTGGTTGCCCTTGAACGGCGTAGGCACCACCATGAAGTATGCGTCGCTCACCTCGGGGGTGGTGCTTGCGTGGAGGGCTCCTGAGCGCACCACGTCCTGCAGCATTTCTTCCATGCCCGGCTCCACGATGTGGAGGTGTCCCTGGTTTGTCATTTCCACTACTTTGGGGTTGATGTCAACACCCGTTACCTGCACGCCATGCTTGGCGGCAATAATCGCTGTGGGCAGGCCGATATAGCCCAACCCCATAAAACATGCTTTCATTGAATTGTGTAATTAAAAGTAGAAGTCATTTTTTGGAATGTCCGCGCGTGCGGACGCTGCCGTCATCGCAGACAGACGGCGTAGAGGAGTGTGCGCCAACGGCGTGCGCGCACGGAGGCGAGAATCTCGCTGATGATTGCCGCTCCCTCCGCGGCAAGTGCCTCGGGAGCGAGGGTGGCGGATGTGAGCATCGCGCCTTCGAAGCGTATATGTCCGCTGCCCTCAACGGCTGAGGCGAATGCCGTCAGTCCGTAGCGTTGCAACTTGTCGATGAGGGCTGTGCGCTGCGATGGCGCAAGGGCGCATATCTCCGTGGCAAACTCGCCCCAGCAGGCGGCTGTGCTGTGGTCGGGATGTTCCGCCACATGGGCTGTGAAGCGGTCGTCGCCGAGCGCGACTGGCAACCGATGTTCAACGAAGCCTTTATGCATGAGCGTGCCTGTCTCGGCGGTGGGCGTAAGGAAGCGGCGCAGCGGAGCGTTGCCCACGATGCTGTCGATGCGTTTGCGGTCGGAGGCGCAGAAATGTGCCAGCGAGCGGGCTTCGGCACGGTCGGCGTCGGTAAACGCCGCGGGCATCCCGGCAGCACCGGTCATTATGTCGCGCAGACGGTCGCAGGCGTCGTCGACGTGTCCTGCCTCCTCCAGACGCGCGCGCAGGCTGTCGGCAATGCGCAACTGCAGGCTTGTCTCGGTCGAGGCGTGATGGTTTTCAACCACCGCCACGTCGTAGCGCATCACGTTCGACAATGCGATTGCCATCGATCCCACCTTGAAAATCAGTTTGTTGTCGCCGCCGATTTCGCGGATATAGCCTTCGTAGCCGGCAAACGGACCGCTCATGATGCGTATGCGGTCGGCAGATGTGAAGTTGCAGAATGGGGAGCGGAGCATCATCAGTTGCCCGGCGGTGTTGTCGTTGAACAGGCGGAAGGCTGTCATCTCGCTGTCGGCCACCACCATGGCGTCTTTCTCCTTGCGCGACGAGTCGACCATCAGACGCGCCGCGCCGCTCTTTTCGCGCAGCAGCGCCACAAGCTGGTTCTTGTTGCCGCGCACGAATACGAGTCCTGGCATAGTCAGCACCATACGGCTCACGCGCTGTCCGCCTACGATGGCAAACTGCTGGCGCATCGGCAGATAGGTGTCGGCTACAGCCGGCTCTCTGTCGAGCAAAGCCTTCAGCATCTTCTCGCCTCGTGGCTGAGTGTGGACCACATACCAGTTCTCGCTCATTCTGTCTTGTTTAAACACGTATTCCCCGGCAAGGCGTATGCCTCCCGAGGTAATCAAAAAACTGCAGAGTCTCCGATGGCGTTACAATACGCGCGGCATCGAAGGCAGTGCCTCTATGTCCTTGTTAAGCCCGGCAACGACAGCCGGTAAAGACACTTTCTTCATCATCTAATCTTTCGTGGCGCAACGTGATGCACCCAATCTTCCGCAAAGATATATAATTATTCTATATTTTGCAAAATAAATCTTATCTCACCTCGGCGCGGAGATGGTATTCGTTGCGCAGACGCTCGAAGGCGTCGGGATTGGCGCGCAGATGCCGGGTGTCGGCGAGAGGGTCGTAGGAGCGCATAATCGTGTCGACGCTGTCTACGTCGGCGCCGAGCAGCGGAGTGGCTGGATGCGGCTTGCCGTCGACCGCCACGCCATAGTGGCGTTCAAATGCCTCGAGAGCCATCGCCGTGGCGCGCTGCTTGCCTTCTGCCGAATATCCTGCGATGTGGGGCGTCGCCACGAAGGCGCGCTCGAGCAGCACGTGGTTTATGCGCGGCTCGTTCTCCCAGCAGTCGATTGCCACCGCCATCTCTCCGCCGTCGACGGCTTTGAGCAGCGCCTGCTCGTCGACGATGCCTCCGCGCGCGCTGTTGACGAGCAGACGGCAGTGGCTGAGACTTTCAAGGAAACGGCTGTCGGCGATGTGCCATGTGGCGTCGGCGCCACTGCGGGTGAGCGGTGTGTGGAACGTTATCACGTCTGCCTCGCGCGCCACGGTGGCGAGGTCGACAAAATCGCCTCCCTCACGGCGCTGACGCGGCGGATCGCACCGCAGCACGCGCA
>ERZ772818.1373-NODE-1373-length-21284-cov-8.538650_pt1 | contig 21284 bp, 20 predicted proteins | sample MGYA00580837_ERZ772818 | MGnify/ENA primary metagenome ERZ772818 (study PRJEB29015, sample SAMEA2737671) | human gut metagenome | biome: human gut; feature: human-associated habitat; material: faeces | place: China | collected 2012 ...
ATTTTTTTGAGATTATGCAAAGATCAAAAAGAGTAGTATGATTCGAATATAGATAATTCCTATAGAGATAGTAGGAGAAAGGAGCAGCGCTTATGAGTAAAAGAAACTGGATCAAGGCATTTGCACCGTTAGATCGGCAGAGACTTCTCCAGACGGCAGCAGAATCGGTCAATTGGATCGAACAATATGGCCATGTAGATGGTGATGTGGAGAGCTGGGATGTCATGCCGGGCAAACAAGTGGAAAAGGATGCCTTACTTTTAGATGACGCGAGTTTGTATGCGGGCGCAGCAGGAATTGCATTATTATATTTGAAATATTATGTCGCGACAGAGCAAGAGAAATACTTACGCAAGGCGGAGGCAGGTATCCGTTATGTGATCCGTAAATATCGTGGCAAGGAGGATTTTGCGACGGAAGTACCATTTTTGCAGGGGGCCTACATCGGTTATTTGAATGGTCCGGCGGGAGGTGCCTATGTTGCAAAGGAACTCTATAAAATTACAGGAGAGGAATGTTATAAGCAGTTTGCGCTGACAGTTGCCGATGATGCGATCGAGGCAGCAAAAGACGAGCAGGGAGCACTTACTTGGTATGGGTTTTACGGCATATTAGGCGAAGGTGGTTTGATCCTATTTCTGCTCGACATTTATAATACGTTCGGCGGTGATAAATATCTGGATGCCGCGGCAAAAGCAGCGAAATATATTGCAGATCGCAAGGAAGATGCACCGCAGGGTGGATACCGCTGGTACGTAATGGATACAGAGACTTTTCCGACAATTGGCAAAGCGGGTGGCTATTTCCCGGGATTTGAATATGGTGCTGCAGGCTGTGGTTATATTTTGGCAAGCGTATATGAGCAGACGCATCAGGAAGAATATTTAGACATTGCAAAGAAAGCGGCACAGTATATTCAAAATATTGCAGACTACTCCGAAGATGGCGAGGCAGCTTTGGTTAAGTATAACGATACGTATCTGACAGACCTGTATTATCTGGGAGTATGTCAGGGACCGATCGGCACCTCAAGATTGTTTTACAAACTGTATCGGATTACCGGAGACGAATCGTATAAAGATTTTGTCATTAAGTTGACCAATGGTCTGTTGGCAGCCGGTGCGCCAACGAAACATTCGGACGGTTATTGGAGAACGAATTGCTATTGCTGTGGTGCAGCGGGAATGTTAGAACATTTTCTGCATGTACATAAGCTGACAGGTAATGCGGTATATCTGGATGCGGCCTATGAGGCGGCTGAGGCGATCATTGGTGAATCGACCTATCAGCACAAAGTGCGCAATTGGTATACGTCTTGGAACCGGCATGAACCGGACAGATCAGAGGCGTATGTGGGACTGTATCACGGAAGTGGCGGCTGCGCGGCATCGTTGCTGGCGTTGGCGCAGTACATAGAAGATAAGACATATTTACCGGGATACCTAGAAGATCCTTATCAAGATCTGTATGTATCGTAAATTGCAAAAAAGAAAGGAACGAGAATAGTTATGGCAAAGATTGTAAAAAATATTGAAGAATTAGTAGGACGCACACCGTTATTTGAGTTTGAAAAGTTTGAGGAAAAACACGATATCAAAGCACATTTGCTGGGAAAATTGGAGTATTTTAATCCATCGGGTTCCATCAAGGACCGCGCCGCTCTTAACATGATCAAAAAGGCAGAGGAAGATGGTATTCTTCGCCCGGGAGATACGATCGTAGAAAATACCTCTGGAAATACCGGAATTGGGTTGGCTGCATTTTCTGATTCAGAAATATTGCGATGCTCAGCCAACGCATCATTATTTCATTAACCAGTTGGCCAATGAGGCCAATCCGGGAGTTCATTATGCGACAACCGGACCGGAGATCTGGGAAGATACGTATGCTCTTGGCCGCGAAATTGCACAGACAGATGGTGTGTTTTTGGGACAGTCTGCCGGTGCAGCACTGCACGCAGCAACTATTGTTGCCCAAAGACCGGAAAATGCCGGCAAAAATATTGTTGTTATTTTGGCAGATAACGGAATGAAATATTTAAGCACCAATATGTATCCACTTGATAAAAAAGTACAGTAATCAGCAGGTGAGATCTCGGTTGTATAATTTTTCCGGATTTCCACATACTAACTCCAAAGTGAATATGTAGCAAAAATGACAATTTGTTATTGCTAAAATATGGAATTGGAGGAAACATTGGTGAAAGCAACAGGAATAATCAGAAAAATTGACGATCTGGGACGAGTCGTAATACCGAAAGAAATTCGTCGTACTTTGCGTATCCGTGAAGGAGACCCGTTAGAAATTTATACAGACAGAGAAGGCGAAGTGATATTAAAGAAATATTCCATGATGGAAGATATGGGAATATTAGCACAGCAGTATGCAGATGCATTAGCGCAGACAACGGGACATCAAGTTGCGGTGACGGACCGGGAGCATATCATAGCTGCATCATCAGGCACGAAAAAATTGCTGTTAGATAAAGCAGTCAGCAGGGATTTGGAGCGTATGATCGACAGAAGAGAGAGTGTGGTCGCCTCCGGAGCAGGCAAAGAGTATCGAAAAGTGTGTGATGAGCCTGAGAACTTTGCATGGGAAGTGATCTGTCCGATCATATCAGAAGGAGATGCGATAGGGGCCGTTGTAATATTTACACGCAGCAAAGAGATGCCTTTGGGAGATACGGAGCACAAATTAGCTCGCGTGGCAGCAGGTTTTTTGGGAAGACAATTAGAACAGTAATATAAGATCCATTGCCGAAAGGTGATGGGTCTTTTTTCCGTGCGAACCTGTTATCAATAATTGCATAAGCAATTCAATTTATGCTATAATAATTTGCAAAAGGAACCGGTGAAAATTAAAAAACGGGAGCAAAATATGGGAGATTTTTTGATCGTATCGCTTGCTGAAGAATTGCAGGCGTATGAGGATTTGGCGCAGGAGTATCAGGTTGGTTTTGAAATCAATGATTTTTATGATCCGCTTGTGTTTGAAGATAAGAAACGAAGAGAAGATATTATACAGAAATATCAGAAAGCCGGGATTCCGGCAGGAAGCACGATGCACGGGGCGTTCTATGATGTGTCGGTGTTTAGTTACGACCCACAGATCCGCGAAATTTCAAAACTTCGTATGCGACAGAGCATGGAGATTGCCCAAGAACTTTCGGTGAAAGGAGTTGTATTCCACACAAATTGGAATCCGATGCTTTCTAATATTGTATATGATGATCAGGTGGTTGACGGCACCTGTACATTCGTCCGGAAACTGTTAGAAGCATATCCGGAGATACAAATTTACATGGAAAATATGTTTGACAGCGATCCGGTTATTTTACAGAAAATATCCGAGCAGTTATGCGTATATTCTAATTTCGGAGTATGTTTGGACTATGCACATGCGCATTTATCGGATACGCCGATCGAGGAATGGATCAAAGCACTGCGGCAATATATTCGACATATCCATATAAACGATAACGATCTGCGAAGGGATCTGCATCTTGCTGTTGGGGATGGCAGGATCGACTGGGAATTGTTTTGCAGATATTATCAAACATATTTTGAAGAATGCAGTGTACTGATCGAGACGACAAAACCGGATAACCAGCGGCGGTCGTTGGAGTATTTACGAAAGAAACTATAGAACACTGTTTTTGCTAAATGACATAGAAATGGGGAATCACAATGGAACAGCAAATAACATATAGTGCAGAGCAGATGCTCGAAGACATATTTTTATATATGAGTCAGTTGGTCGATGAAAAAGATTTTTCCAAGGTCGTTTCACTACTGACGGATCTTGGCCGTGTGCTGGCGCATTCTGAGCGCGCATCATTTTGGTACTGGGATGCGAAGCATAAGCAGTACTGGACGTTAGCTGCGGTGGGAAGTGACAAGATTACAGTACCCGAGGGGAGCGGGATCATAGATGCATCCATCCAAAATAAAGAAACGATCGTGATCAATGATCCGTATCAGGATGAACGGTTCAATCCGGCGGTGGATAAGCAGACAGGATTTGTGACAAAGTCTATTTTGTGCATGCCGGTAACGAATGCCAAGGGTAAAGTGATCGGGGCGTATCAGGCGATCAATAAGCTGAATGCAGACGGAACGGCGGGGACGTTTGATGAGAAAGATAAGAAACATCTCACATTAGCGGCTGTTTATTGTGGCAAAACATTGGAGTCCTATTTGTTGGACACGGAGATTCGTATAGATCCGTTGACAGGGCTGACCAATCGCCGCGGCTTTTATGAGTTTTATGAGGAAACGGTGTCAGATCCACAAAATGGAACGGCGTCCATTATTATGTGTGATATTGATTTTTTCAAGAAAGTAAACGATACCTATGGACACAACGCAGGTGATGCCGTATTACAAAGAATAGCAGCGGTGCTGCAAGAGCATGTTGCATCTGAAGATGAGGCGGTGCGATGGGGTGGTGAAGAATTTATCCTGATGTGTATGGATTGTCCGCTTGTCAAAGCACAGGAGATTGCAGAACATATTCGAGAGATCGTCGAGCATATGTCGATCGAATTTGAGGAGCATCATATTGCGGTAACGATGTCTTTTGGAGTATATCAGCTAGACGGTGATCAGACGATGGATCAAAACGTAAAGCAGGCAGATGAACGTTTGTATCAGGCAAAAACTACCGGACGAAACCGGGTTGTTGTTTGATAGGAAAGGTGTGGATACAAAAATGGCAGAAATAAAATCTGTTTTTATTAGTTATAGTTCCAAAAATAAAGAGTTGGTTCATAAGATCGTCCGCGTGCTAGAACATATTGGAGTATCCTATTGGAAAGCACCGGATATGATCCCGGTGGGGTCAAATTATGCTAGAGAGATTCCGCGTGCAATCAGAGAATGTGATCTGTTTTTGCTAATCTTATCTAAGGAATCGCAGGAATCGGTATGGGTAGAAAAAGAGGTTGACAGTGCGATCTGTTATAAAAAAAATATTGTTCCGTTTAAGATTGACGATACGCCAATGAACGATACATTTAGTTTCTATTTGAATAACGTACAGATGATCCCATATTATTTGGGAGAGGTAGCTGCGGTAAAGAGTTTGTGTGAACAGCTGCAGCCATATACGACAGGAGGGACATCCGGCGAAGGCATCCAAGCATTTATGGATCAGACAAAAAGTGTCGAGGCAGCCGCAGGAAAAAAGTCACAGACTGCGGACAGTGGCCGGACAAATGACAGGATGGTATCGTCTAAGCCAAAATTTCGCCCGCTTAAAAATAACACCGGACAGTTTGGATCTTTGGCGCGCTATTCGGAGGAAGATGTTCCTGGAGAAATCTATACCGTTGGTACACGGATGTGTGCCGAGGGGTTATCGCTAAATAGAATACCAATGGATTGTAAATATTGCGGTGAAGGTGTAGAAAAGATTGCACGAGGCGTTTATCGTTGTAAGGTATGCGGCAGGGAAAATTACGATTATTTTCAGACGGTACGCTTGTATTTGGAGCGCTTCGGAGCAACTCCGGCGTTGATCATAGAACGCGAAACAGGGGTGCCTCGCAAAGCGATCGAACAGTTCTTGCGGCAGGAATATTTAGAGATACCAAGGCAGTCACCGATCCGTATGTCCTGCGAAAACTGTGGTGCGCCAATTCGAACCGGTTATTTGTGCGATCAGTGTAAAAAGCTGAAAGGATTTTCGGTCAACTACGGTCAAAGCGGCAACTGGCGTTCTTCGCGGTAGATATCGGGTATTTGGCAAGAGGATGTATAATGCTGAGCACTGAGTAAGTGCAAGTGTAGGGCGAGGAAAACAGTGTGTCGGGGAAGGAGTTCTGCTTATGGAGAAAATTATTTGGGTGATTGGGGATGACCGTCTCGAAATGATCGAGGCGCAGAGACGGATCAATGCGGCAGGATCAATGCGCGCACTTTGTCTGCTTTCCTTTGAGGCGGTTCAGAAAGCCGCACTGGCACAGGAGGAGGGGGAGCGGTCGAGAATCAGCACGCCTTCTCTTATTATCTTTGACTATCAAATGGCAAAGAAAGAAGATTTTGCCAGTGTTCTTTTTCTGCGCAAGCAGCAGTCGCTAGGCGGTGTTCCTTTGTTTTTTATGACCGAAAAACGCAGCGAAGAACTGGATGAGGAATGTTACGAAAAGGGTGCCACAGTCGTTGTACATAAGCCGTTTTCGCGAGCGGGTATCATGCGTATCGAGCGAACGGCGTGGCAGCACGAGGCAACGAAAAACTACGAGATCATGTTGCAAAAACAGGCAGGAGATCTGCAGGAGGCAAAAGAGATCATTCGGCTTAACAAACAGCTCCAGTCAAGAAATCAATTGCTGCATCAGATTTTTGGACGTTATTTCTCAGATAATGTCGTTGACAGCATTTTGGAAGATCCCAAAGGTGCGGTTATTGGAGGTGAGAAGCGAAAGCTTACGGTGATGATGGCTGATCTGCGTGGATTTACCGCAATGTCAGAAAGCATGACGCCGGAGGCGGTAACGGATATTCTTAATTGTTTCTTTGATGAAATGCTGCAGTGCATTACCAAATATTACGGCGTGGTGATCGAGTTTTTGGGAGATGCCATTCTTGCCGTGTTTGGAGCATCTCCAGATTCTAAGGCACAGATTGAAGAAGGAATTACAGCCGGTATAAAGATGCAGAAAGCGATGGCAAAGGTCAATGACTATATTATTTCCAAAGGGCTGGTGCCGCTAGAGATGGGAATTGGCATACATCGCGGAGAAGTATTTATCGGAAATTTCGGATCAGAAACGATGATGCGATATAACGTCATCGGTCAGGCCGTTAATGAATGTTCGAGAATAGAGGGTGCGAGTGTCGGTGGTCAGGTACTCGTATCCTATGATACCGTACAAAACGCAAATGCGGCGATCAAGACGGACGGGAAATTTACGATACAGGTCAAAGGGATTTCCACACCGTTAAAAGTATATAGTGTAACAGGAATCGGAACACCCTATAGCTGCAATCTGGCTCACCATAAACTGGCCGGCTTTTTTTGGCGTGGTCGGCTTCAATGCACGATTCAGTGCATTGAAGATGAGCTGGTGACCGATCAGACCTTGCGCGGAAAGATTGTTTTGCTGACGCTCGATCGCAATCTTCGAATCGAATTGGAAGATAAGATAGAACCGGATATTCCGTTGTATTCGGATATGGAAATCTATTTGGAGACAAACAGGAATACCGATACAGATACGGGTGACGGGAAGAAGCCGGGGAATGATGTTCAGGCTACAGGCTGTGACAGGATATATGCTAAGATCTTGAAAAGGTCACAAGGTGTGATCGAGGTACATATCACCTATGGGTTTGAAGTGATCAAGAAATATACCTATCCCATGTATCCGTATATGCATACGTATCCATGGATTATATATTGATCTGACAAAAAGGAGACGCAAATGGAGAATGCAATGTTTGAACGGTTAGAACTTCAGAATGACGATATCCTGCAGGCATATTATATGCGCAGCCAGTCTTTGCTGTTGTTAGAATATGCAGGGACGCTGGAAGAAACTTTGGGATTTTCGGACAGTACAGATAAGCCGCAGGCAGTACTTGCACAGATGGCGGCTGCAGAGTCACCGACAAATGGCGAAAAGCTGCAGCAGGCAGAATATTTTCTGGCATTTACGGAAAAAAACGGAGAAGTGTGGCTGTATTTTTACAGCAGGACGAATGCCGTTCGCGCAGTCGATCTGCTTGACAGTATTGTTGAGGAAATGGGACTTGTTAAAGGGAATGCTGTTTCCGCGAGTGGACGCGTTCCGGCAGCTCTTTTCAAGGCACATATGACAGGGATGGATGCTGCAGATTATATGGAATTTGTGCAGGGAAAAGTAGCAGAATATTTCGAGGAAGACACGTGCATCGATGCGCTGCAGTATGCGAAAATGCATGAGAAAGAGATATTGGAGATGGATCGTTACCGCAAGAAGAGGATCAGCTGGGCGTTTGTGCCGACCGATCGGATTGCGGCTGCAGGAACGAAACTGGCGGTTAAATCCTTGGAAAATGAAACAGGTATTACGATCGTTGCAGATCCGGATATATACATTATGATCGGCAGACGCGGGGAAGTATACCACATCCGAAGAGATAAATTTTTGGCGACATATGAACCGACGGAAGAACCGCTGGACATTTTTACGCAAATGCTGGATTTTATTCCGGTGGTAGAGACCGTTTCGGATGGAGGATATATCAGTATTGATGAAATGGCAAGGTTATGTTATCCAAAAACACAGGCAGTGATATGTTGCCAGGAGCTTAAGAAACGCACCAGAGTATTTTCGAAAAATAGTGAACAAGAGTATTTTTTGGGGAGACCGGGCGATTATCTGGCGGTGAGACTAGATGACATTACCGATATTTATGTGATACAGCGTGATATATTTGCGGAAACCTATGAAAAGGTTCAAATATAGAAACGGGGGCACAAAACGCAAGACATAATGCGGGAGGACAAAAGTATGTTAGAAACTTTGGAGCAGTGGGGCTGTGAGACTGAAAAAACAATGGAGCGGTTCTTAGATGACAAAGAGTTTTACCAGGAATGTTACGATCTTTTCATTGGCGGAGAAGGATTGGAGCACTTGAAATGCCAACTTGACGAAGGGCGGATCACAGATGCATTTGTGAATGCACATGGAATGAAAGGAACAGCGTCCAATTTGGGACTGGTTCCTATTGCGAATATATTGAGCAAGATCGTAGAGCCGCTTCGCACCGGCAAAACAGATGGTGTAATGGAGCAATATGATCAACTGTGTGCAATATGGAAAAAGTATGCGACATTGTGCAAAAATAATTAAATATCTTTCTACATGTGTAGAATGAGATGAAAATATGTGAAAAATGCCTGTTTTTCGGACAGAATTCGTGAAAAACCTTGACAAATGCTTGTATAAAGGGTATAACTAGACTTGTAAGTTTTTACGGAAATATTAATTTTTGAGGAGGATTAAATCCATGAACAAGACAGAATTGGTAGCAGCTATGGCTGAGAGTGCTGACCTTTCTAAGAAAGATGCAGAGAAGGCTTTGAAGGCTTTTATTGAGGTTGTAACAGATGAGTTAAAGAAAGATGAGAAAGTACAGTTAGTTGGCTTTGGAACTTTCGAAGTAGCTCAGAGAGCAGCTCGTGAGGGTAGAAACCCACTTACTGGCGAGAAGATGCAGATCAAGGCATCTAAGGCTCCTAAATTCAAAGCTGGTAAGGCATTAAAGGATGCTGTAAACTAAGATTTTTGGATTTGTAATCACTGGAGAGCTGCAGAAATGCAGCTCTTTTTTCCTTTATAGGGAACTTGTCGTTTCCTATAAAGGAAAAAAGATTAATGGAAATTGCTGCCAGGCAGCGTGACATCATCGCAAAGCGCTGGTTTTGCAATTTTAATATAAGAGGAGAGAGTGAACATATGAGACTGGACAAATATTTAAAAGTTTCCCGTTTGATCAAACGCCGCCCGGTAGCCAATGAGGCTTGTGATGCCGGACGTATTCAGGTTAATGGCAAAGTTGCCAAAGCATCGTTGAATGTAAAAGTAGGCGATATTATTGAGATCACATTTGGTGATAAAGTCGTTAAGGTTGAAGTATTGAGTATCGAAGAAACCTACAAAAAGGATGAGGCAAGAGAGTTATATAAGGTATTGTGATCTTAAATCAATTCCCTGCATAACATGCTCCAAAACATCATATCGTATTGTATTAATTTCATAGGTTACATTTGCTGCATATCGGTCTTAGCATAAATAAAGCCATGTCCTCATACATTATAAAGAGTGGTTGGTAAACCGACTGCTGAGGAGTGGTTGGATAGCCGGCTGATAAAGAGAGTGGTTGGTAAGCCGGCTGCGAATAAGATTCGTGCTGTAAATATCATGCCGGCGGCAAAGTGCGAAATCACAGCAAAGTTTGCGGACTGAGAAAGGAATGTAACTTATTATGGAAGAAAGACGAATGGAAGATAAGACCAGAATGATACATAAAGTATATTTGAATGCACGCAAGTCTGCGGTATTATCCGGAGTTCGGGATGTGTTGTCTTTTGACGCCAAGGAAGTGTATTTGGAGACGGAACAGGGCGTTCTGCTGATCCAAGGAGATGAGCTGCATGTTAATCGCCTTTCTTTGGAGAAGGGAGAAATCGATATTGATGGGCGGATCGACAGTTTTGCTTATTCTGACAGGGAGGAAACTCAGAAAAAAGCAGCTTCTTTTCTGAGCAGAATGTTTCAATGACGGAAGTGATACTGGGACAACTGCGATTCATTTTGTGGATGATGTGCGGGGGAATGGCAATCTTGGCCGGATATGATGTTTTGCGTTTGTTTCGCTGGCTGGTGCCACATGGCGCCGTGTGGATCGCTGTGGAAGATCTGTTTTTTTGGGGCGCTGCCAGTGTTCCGGCATTTATTTTATTCTTAAAAATGCACGATGGACAGATCAGATGGTATGGTGTGGCTGCACTGCTTAGTGGGATCGTGTTGTATGAGGTCGGCATTAGCAGGCCGGTCCGCCGTATGCTTTGTCGGATCTTTGCACCGATACGAACGAAATTGCGGCGTCACTGTGCTGCAGTATTTCATAAACTGAAGAGAGTCTGGCGTGTATTATACTTAAAATTGCGTAGCGCTGTATCATGCTCTCAGCAGAAAACCTCGAAAAACGGAAGAAAACACTAGTAAATTCCCACAAAAATTCCATAAAATTACTATATTTTTTGTACAAATTATGTTATAATGAATCCTGCGGAGTTCGGCAAAGTGCGGACGAAGCAGGGTTTTTGAATTGCAGAAAAAGAGGAGGAATGATTATGCGGAACAGGTTTATGAGAAGAGCAGTTGTGTGTATCCTTGCACTGGCAATGATGTTATCCTTTGACGGCGTGTCTACGATCGCATCTGCGGCAAAGGCAAAGGCGAAAGCACCAAAGATTAGCAGCAAGTCTATTGTTGTTAAGGTAGGTTCTTCTAAGAAAGTAACCATCAAAAACAAACCAAAGAAGGCAAAAGTAACATGGAAATCTAAGAACAAAAAGATTGCAAAGGTAAGTAAGTCCGGTAAGATTAAGGGCATGAAAGCCGGCAAGACAACAGTAACGGCAACTGTTAAGTACAAAAAAGGCAAAAAGACAGTCAAAAAAGTATTGAAGGCTAAAGTTACCGTTAAGAAGAAGAAAGCGGCTGCAAAAGCAACCAAGAAACCGACTACGACGAAGGCACCGGCAACCACGAAGGCACCGGCAACCACGAAGAAGCCGGTTGCAACCAAGGCACCAACGGTAACGAAGACACCGGTTCCGGCACGTACACCGGAGGCTGATCCGAAGCCGGCAAATGTTGTGGCTGACGGTAAAGTATCTGACAGCAACTTGACAACAGAGCACAAATCACGTTATGGAGCAGTTACAAAAGATAACGGAATGATGCGTACCAACCTGTCTGCGCAGGATATTACCCCGGCAATGGGAATGGGTTGGAACATCGGTAACTCTTTGGAGCAGACCGGAGCAGGAAGCATCGAGACTATGACAGATGCAGAGAAAGCAGCTTTGACAGATGCAGATTGGGTAAAGGGCTATGAGACAAATGCCGGCAACCCGGTATCTACGCAGAAGTTATTTTCCGGCTTGAAACGCTATGGCATCAATACGATCCGTATCCCGATCGCCTGGTCCAATATGATGGTTCAGGAGAAACAGAGCGATGGAAGTACATATTATCGTATTAATGAAGCATATTTTGACCGCGTTGAAGAAGTTATCAATTACTGCTTGAACGAGGAAATGTATGTTATCATCAACGACCATTGGGATGGTCAGTGGTGGGGCATGTTCGGTGATGCGGACTTGTCTGTAAGAGCACAGGCTTGGAAGAAATATGAAGACATGTGGACACAGATCGCTAATCGTTATATTGATTATTCTGACCGTTTGATCTTCGAGGGAGCCAATGAGGAATTGGGCGAGCGCTTAAATGACAACTGGAAAGGTACCGGCGGTACCAAGGGCGTTTTAACGCGCAAGGAAACGTATGCATTAACAAATGAGATCAATCAGAAGTTTGTTGATATTATTCGGAAATCCGGTATTAATGCGGATGGAACCAAGAACAACAACTATTATCGTATGCTTTTGATCCCGGGTTATGATACGAACCTTCATCAGACCTGTGGTGATAAGTATTCCAACAAGGCCGGTGACAAATATACCAACAACCCGACGGAACCAAACGACGATTACACGTATACCATGCCTACTGATGTAAGCGAAAATGGTATCTCCAAGTTGTTTGTATCCATTCATTATTACGATCCGCTTGGATGGGGTATTGCAAAGACATCTGCAACCTATGAAACCCCAAAGGGAACTTCTACTTTTAAGGATACTTGGGGCAGCGAAGAAGATTATGCAGCGATGGCGGAAGACTTTGAGTCGATCAAAGAAGCCTATACAAGCAAAGGCTACGGCGTGATCTTTGGCGAATTTGGCTGTGTATCTGTGAATAAGGACGGCATCCCAGAGTACTTCAAGGAGTTCTTCCAGAGCTGCCAGAAGTACGGCGCAGTTCCGGTAATGTGGGATGAAGGTGGTATTGTAGATCGTAAGGGAACAGGCAATGCAGCATATGCATACTTTGTATATGAGGATATTGGACAGGTATTCTGTGAAGTTATGGGCAAAACAGTTACCCTGAAAGAAGCTGCATCGAAGCTTACTACAATGACCGGTAAGCCGGAAGATCCGGTAGCAGAAAATCAGGATCCGCTTGTTGTGGCAACCTGGAATGGTAACTTTATGCGTAACACCAATGGTTCCGGTTCTGTCAACTACGATGAGCTGCAGAAAGTATTTGGTAAAAACAGTGTTATGACAATGGCCGGAAATACGACCGGTGCTATGTTTGAAACATTAAGTACAACGACCAACAGCAATTATCCGGGCCTTAAGTTGGAAGCTTCCAGTGATACATATCGCTGGCACGCCCATTACAACTTAGTCAATGGCAAAGGTGAGAGTGACTGGTCACAGATCAAAGAGCCTGGTATTCGTATTACCATGCATGACGACATGATCAGTAAATCTGCACAGCTGCAGCTTGTATACACGAACGGAATGTGGCAGGGAGACGATACGTTTGAGTGGAAGTATGAGTCTACGTATGAGCAGGTAGAGTCAGTATCCGGCAGCGAGTATACGAAAGAGCAGATTGCAGCTTTGCCATCCACAGTGAATTACTTTAGCAAGGAAGGTGAGGCATTTAGCGATTCTTTACCAAAACTGGATGAGAACAACCAGCCAATCCTTGCAGAGACGGCATGGCAGGGTAAGGCACTTCATTTGAATCCGAAGTATCTTGCAAACGATCCGATCATCCTGCTTACATCTAACACGTATTTAGGTGTAGATTTTGTTAAAGTTGAGATCGTAGATCTTGCTTATACATCAGATGGTAAGGATTATGTGAAAGCAGAACAATAAAAAGCAGTATTTCACAGCGTTATGCGGTGACGTGCACAGTAGGCAGGCCCTTCAGAAATGAAGGGTCTGTCTTAATTGCTAAAAATGGTGATCTATTCACGAAAAAGGGTTGCGAAAACCGCATAAAAGAGTTATAATATTACTACAAAGTAAGAAGTGAGCAGCTTCTTAAAATGTACGGTTTTGCAGACGATTGAGAGTCTGCGTTTTTTGTCAAAAGGGATATACAATATATGGTATGTCAGCGAAGAGCTGTACACAGAATATAGTTCGGTAATGTATATGCTGTTTGATGGGGTAGTTATTTATAATGATTCCCTGCGGTGATAAGTATGTGGAGGTGGTTGTAAGATGTCAGCGAGTCGTGGCAAGCGACGAGGGAAAAAGAAATTGAGTCCGTTCACGTTAGCGGGCGTCATTGTACTTTGCCTTGTACTGTGCGGTACAGTTACATATAAGACCGCTACACTGAAATCACAAAGTAAGTCTTATCAGAAGCAGATTGAACAGCTTAAAGAGCAAAAGTCCGAACTTAAAGATGAGCAAGCTGAGATTAAAGAGTTTAAGAAGCATGCTAAGACAGATGATTACGTGGAGGAGATTGCAAGAGAGAAATTAGGGCTTGTACATAAAGGGGAGATTGTATTTAAGCCTGAGAAGTAAAAACAAGATCATGTATAGGGTTTACTGATTAGAAAGCAATGATCTTGAATGATTTCGAATTCTACGCCTTCATTTATATTAACCGATTTTCGTGAAGCATTTGCAAAAGGGGTGTTTTGTAAATGCGGAACGGAATAGGATCCAAAACAGGGAAAGCCGGTTCTGCGTGAGCCGGCTTTTTCTGTTGCCCTTATTTTAGAAAATGAAGCAGCGTCGTTTCGAAGGGTGCGGTGTCGATTTCTTTTTTTTCGTGGTACTGAGATTTGACAAAATTTGCAACTATTGTTTCCTATACTTTGTCTCACGCTGTTCGGGACAGGCAGTCTGATCCCGAAAAATCAGGCAAGATAAGGAGTAGTGTGCAATGAAAACAATTCAGAAAAAAATGTTAGTGCAGGTGTTGCTCGGCTTTTTGCTGGGAAGAGTGTCTATTTACGGAATGAATCCGGTGGCGCCTGCCTTTTTTGCGGCAGGGTTTGCAGAGGGTGGCGCCGTATTACCGGTTGCCATTACCATATTACTGGGGATGAGTACCGTATTTGCATTGGACACGGTGTTGGCGTATGGGGCCGGAATGTTAGCGCTGTGGCTGGCTGCAGACTTTTTGAAAAGGCGGAGGATAACGGTAAAGATGGGACATGCCGCCTTTTTGTTGGCAGCGGCAACATGGGTCATGTCGGGAACAAGGTATTTACTTGTGCCGTATAGTGGAACAAGTATTTTTTTGGCAACGCTTGAAGCAGTATTGATGCTTGCTGTCACAAGAATTTTTCATGGAGGTATTGTGTATTTGCTGCATGGGACCAGAGAATCGCGACCGGGCAAAGAGGAGGTCATCAGTTTGGGGGCCCTTGCAGGGGCCGCATTATGGGGATTTCCGCGGGAGTCGTTTACAAAGCTATCTTTGACGGAAATTATGATCTGGATACTGCTTGCATTTACAGGGTATTTAGTGGGATTGTATCTGCATCCGATGGAAAGTGGCAATGAATGGAAAGAGCTTATGAAGCACAGACTCCATGAATTTTCAGATTCGTTTCAAAAATTATCCAAAGCATTAGCTAATCAGTCAGATAAGCAGTTTCGTATGACGAGGCATGAGATGCGCGAGTTTATGGATGGCATTTCTGAACAGGTCTGTGATCGGTGTGAAAATCGCGAAAATTGTATGGGACAGTTGGAGCTTGCAAGCTCAGAGATGTTTGGAACCTTGCTGTTAGCACAGGAACAGGGGATATTAGTGCCCGAACAAATGCCGGCACGTTTTCTGCGGGAGTGCATACATTTAGAGCGTTTTGTTTCGGAGACAAATCAAAATCTGCAGATGGCACGTATGATGATGGGCGTACAAAATAAAATGTCGGAGAATAGACAGGTCATTGCAGGACAGATGGAGGAAGTTGGCAAATTGGTAGGCGGATTGGCAGAAGAGATGGAACGCACAAGAGATCTTCCGGCAGATGCTGCAGGAAAGGTAGGCAAGAAACTGCAGGCAAAACGGGTAAAAGCGCTGGGGATCATGTTTTACGAGAAAAGGGATGGAAGGCTGGAAATACATATGCGTGCGCGCACTGTGCGTGGTCGGCTGGTTACTGCCAAAGAGGTTGCTGCCGTATTGCAGGAAGTGCTCCAAAAACCGATTCGTGTAGGAGAGCAGTCCAGGCAGATCGTCAGCCGTGATATGACATATTTTGTGTTTGAAGAGGATACGCCGTTGGTGGCGGAAGCGGGTGTTTCCAGAAGAGTCAAGGATGGTGAAGAAGTATCCGGAGATGTATTTACCTGTTTGCCTTTACCAAGCGGGGAGATGCTTATTGCATTATCTGATGGCATGGGGAGTGGGCAGGATGCTTTTTCGGAGAGCAGTCTGGTGATCGAGTTATTGGAGCAGATGGCGGAGGCCGGATTTTCGCAGGCTTCTGCACTTAAACTGATCAATTCCGTGTATTTATCCTGTGAGGAAACAGAGCGCTATGTGACGGCAGATATTTTGGTGCTGAACCTATATAAAAAGCATTGTCAGTTGTTAAAAAACGGTGCAACAGCTACTTATCTGTATCATGAGGGGGAGATTACATGTGTCGAAGGCCAGGCGCTGCCGATCGGAGCCGGAAAGGATGTAATCCCGTATACAAGAAAAATGGACATATCTGCAGGGGATTATGTTATAATGATGACAGATGGCGTAGCAGATATGCTGCCCGGTATGGAACACGGGCTGGCCGGATTTATGGAACAGTGGCAGGGACGCCCCCCGGAAGAAATCGCAGATGCATTATTAGAAGAAGCAATCTGTGAGTGTGGCGGCAGTGTGCCGGACGATATGAGTGTGATCGTTACGGAAATCAGTGATAATTTGCGGACACAGAAATAGAGAGGATAGAGCAAAACGTGAAGAAAGTATACGATACGATAAATCAATATTGTGTAGAACATGACCTGTTAATGAACGGAGACGGCATTGTGATCGGTTTATCCGGTGGGGTGGATTCGGTATGCCTGCTGCAGGTATTAGCGGCACTAAGAAATGAGTGGCAGCTACGGCTTGTCTGCGTACACGTACATCATGGGATCCGAGGAACGGCAGCAGATGAAGATGCGGCTTTTGCACAGAGACTGGCAGCTAAATATAACATTTCTTTTCGACTATATGAAATGGATATTCCACAGCTTGCCAAAGAACAGGGATTATCGGAGGAAGAGGCAGGTCGTAATTACCGTTATCGGTGTTTTGAAGAAGTGCGAAAAGAACTGAATTTTGACAAAATTGCAGTAGCGCATCATCGAGATGATCAGGCTGAGACTGTTCTATGGCAGATCTTGCGGGGGAGTGGTTTGCGGGGCGTGTGCGGAATGCGCGCCGGGCGCGCTAATATTATTCGGCCGTTATTGTGTCTGGATCGACAGCAGATTGAGCAGATAGTCCGGGGAAACGGGGACGGTTGGAGAGAGGATGCCACCAATCGAGAAGAAAAATACACGCGTAATAAGATCCGTAACCGATTATTTCCTTATATAGAGCAAGAAATACAGCCGATGGCGCGCAGACATTTGGTGGAACTGGCAGAAGATTGTCAAAGAGCGTGGGATTATATAGAGCGTCAAATGTTGGAACAATATGAACGCTTGGTATATCGTGATGGAGATACCTTTTGTTTTTCCGTGGATGAGTGGAAACAGGTCGATCCATATTTGCAGGGACAACTGTTGATGCATATAATGGAACAGGTCTGTGGAAGCCGAAAGGATATCGGCAGAGTGCATGTTGATGCACTGCTTCGGCTGGCAGAAGGCGCGACCGGCAAACGGCTGGATCTTCCATATCACATGCGAGCAGGCAAAGATTACGACAAGATATGGATCCGGGTTGACATGCAGTCCAATGTGCATCGCAATACGCTGATTCCGCTACGGTTCGATGAGCGGACCGTGTTACAGGATTCGAACGGACAGGAGATGGTAATTACGTTACGGCTGACACAGCGAGATGATTTGCCACAAAATGTTCCGAAAAATGACTGTACGAAATGGTTTGATTGTGATAGAATGTATGCTGATGTTTTGGCTGATCCGACAGAGAAAGAGGCGGATCGCGGACATTTTGATAGAGACAACGGACCGGTTTGGCGGTTCCCGCAAGAAGGAGATTACTTGCAGTTGACGGGCGCAGGCGGGACGAAGACACTGGCGCGTATCTTTATCGATGCTAAAATCTCGGTTGACAAAAGAGGCAGTATACCGGTACTTGCAATGGGAAAACATATTATCTGGATTCCGGAGCTTGGACGTGTAAGTGCTGCTTTTTACGTGACAGAGGCAACAAAACACATTATTACAGCGCAGTTAGCGCACAATATCCAGACGAAGGAGAAAGGTGGAGTATCATGAAAGAAGTTATTCATGAAATGTATAGTAAGGAACAAATTGATCAGATGGTAACGGAGATCGCAACACGCATCAATAAGGATTATGAGGGAAAGCAGATCCATATGATCTGTATTTTGCGTGGCAGTGTCTTTTTTTGCGCAGATCTTGCTAAGAAAATTACCGTGCCGGTTTCTATGGATTTTATGGCAGCATCCAGCTATGGAAATGAGGTCAAAAGTTCCGGACAATTGATGATCACGAAAGACCTTGACGATGACATTGATGGTCGTCACTGCCTGATCGTGGAAGATATTATCGATTCAGGAAACACACTATCTAAAATTTGTGGACTGCTTGCAGCACGCAATCCAGCCAGCCTGAAGATTGCCACATTGTTGGATAAACCGGATCGTAGAGAAGTAGATGTAGAGGTAGATTACACTGGTTTTGTCGTTCCAGACAAATTCATCGTAGGCTATGGACTCGATTATGCACAGAAATATCGTAATCTTCCTTATCTGGGTGAGGTGGAATTTGTAGACGAATAAAAGGAGATGTTCATGAACAGACAGATGAGATCAGGTGGAGCTGGTTTTTATGTGCTCGTACTCGCGATCATTGGAATAGCGATGTATATTTCGAGTATTATGACTAGCAGCACCGGCAGTCAGTATAATGTGGAAGACTTCAAGCAGGATGTGAAAGCAGGTAAGGTCACTTCCGTGGAGATCACGCCGAATGAGGAAACACCGACAGGTGTTGTGCGTGCGAATTATGAGAACAAGCGAAGTAAACATTTTAATTGTACTGACATAAAAGATGTAGAAGAGATTATAAAAACAGACAGCAAACTTGCACAAAATTATGTTATCAACGACGTGGATAAACCGTCTTGGATCATTACCGTATTGTTGCCGTGTGGATTTGGATTAGTAGCGTTGTTTTTGCTGTTTACCTTTTTGTCCGCACAGACAGGTGGAGGAGCCGGCGCAAGTGGCTCGAAGATGATGGATTTCGGTAAGAGCCGGGCAACCAGGATCGACCCGGATTCTCCAAATGCAAAGAAGTTTATTGATGTTGCCGGCCTTAAAGAAGAGAAAGAGGAATTAGAAGAGATTGTAGATTTCTTGGATAAACCGGCAAAATATACCGATGTAGGAGCAAGAATCCCAAAAGGAATCCTGATGGTAGGCCCTCCGGGAACCGGTAAAACGCTGCTTGCCAAAGCAGTGGCAGGAGAGGCAGGAGTACCATTCTTTAGTTTGTCGGGTTCTGATTTTGTGGAAATGTTTGTTGGTGTCGGCGCGTCCCGTGTGCGTGACTTATTTGCAGAAGCGAAGAAGAATGCACCGTGTATCATCTTTATTGATGAGATTGATGCTGTAGCCCGCAAGCGTGGTTCCGGCTTAGGCGGTGGACACGATGAGCGTGAGCAGACCTTGAACCAGATGTTGGTTGAGATGGATGGTTTTGGCGTCAATGAGGGGATCATTGTAATGGCGGCAACAAACCGTGTGGATATTTTGGATCCTGCGATTTTGCGACCGGGACGTTTTGACCGTCAGGTGACGGTTGGCAGACCGGATGTGCGTGGTCGCGAGGAAATATTACGTGTACATGCGCGTGGCAAGACACTTGGCGACGATGTTGATCTGAGCAAGATCGCACACACGACGATCGGCTTTACCGGAGCAGATCTGGAGAACTTGTTAAACGAGGCTGCGATCGCCTGTGCCAAGGATGGACGCAGTTTCATTTCGCAGGAAGATGTAGATAAATCCTTTATCAAGCTTGGTATTGGTAAAGAGAAGAAGAGCCGTATCGTATCCGAACACGATCGTAAGATCACAGCATACCATGAGGCGGGTCATGCAATCCTGTTCCATGTATTGCCGGATGTGGGACCGGTTCACATTGTATCGATCATCCCAACAGGAAGTGGTGCCGGCGGTTATACAATGCCGATTTCCGAGAAGGACGATATGTATTTGACCAAGGGCAAGATGCTGCAGGATATTACGGTCAGTCTCGGTGGCCGGATCGCAGAGTCACTTGTGTTGGATGATATTACGACGGGAGCTTCACAGGATATTAAGCAGGCAACCGAGCAGGCTAAGGCAATGGTTACCAAATACGGATTTACGAAAAATGTCGGCATGATCAATTATGCGGGCGAGGATGAAGTATTTGTTGGTCGAGAGATTGGTCAGTCGAGCCGCGGATATAGCGAGGATGTTGCGAAGAAGATTGACGAGGAAGTGAAGTCGATCATTGATAGCTGCTATGAGCGTGCAGAGGAAATCCTCAAAGAAAATATGGAAGTTTTGCATAAATGTGCCGCTCTGTTGCTTGAAAAAGAACGCATTGATCGTGAAGAATTTGAAAAATTATTTGCGGGCGAAGAGCAGACAGTAACGGAGAATTGATGAAAAGTTACAAAAACAGGTTGGTTTCCCCATAGATTTTGGGGAAATTGACCTGCTTTTTATTGCTTGTTCTCAAAATGCACAAAAACTTTTTCAAATTTCTGTCAAGTTTGTGCACACTTAACTGCGATCCACTGCTATACTAACCATCGTAAACCCCAATACATTATATAGTTTTTGCTACACCCCATAAGTAACAAAAATACCTTCTCCCAAAAGGACAGCATCGTAAGCTGTCCTTTTGACTTATCTAAAACAAGGATTCACGGCTTTTTAGCCGTGAATTTTTACAAATAGAAATAATTATGTTCGGAGGACAAAGCAATGGCTGACGGAACCCTTAATAAGAAAGCAATATTTAGTGATGGTACGGCTGATTTTGTTTCGCCATGTGAACCGCGTGTGTATGAGAACGTTACGATTCGGTGCCGCGTTGGGAAAGATGAGGCAGAATATGTGAAGGCAATGGTGGATGAAGTGCCTTATATTATGCATTTAGAAAAGTCAACGGAGTATTTTGATATTTATGCCGTATCATTTCTATTGGAAGATCATCCGATAAGTTATTACTTTAGGGTAGAAACGGCGAAAGAGACGTTGATTTGCAACCGTCAAGGAGTGGTTTCAGATGTCAATCCATATTTCAATTTCTGTCTGATTCCGGGATTTCATACACCGGACTGGGCAAAAGGTGCCGTGATGTACCAGATTTTTGTGGATCGTTTTTATAATGGGGATAAGACAAATGATGTTGTTGACGATGAATATACATATATTGATGAGCATGTGACGCAGGTGCGTGACTGGAATAAA
>ERZ772818.1376-NODE-1376-length-21254-cov-3.448700_pt1 | contig 21254 bp, 21 predicted proteins | sample MGYA00580837_ERZ772818 | MGnify/ENA primary metagenome ERZ772818 (study PRJEB29015, sample SAMEA2737671) | human gut metagenome | biome: human gut; feature: human-associated habitat; material: faeces | place: China | collected 2012 ...
TATGGTGTATGCCGCAGCAATGGCGCAGCCCTTTCAGGGGAGGCTGCTGAGTGAGTGGGCGGAGAATCTGGAATCGGACAGGCTGGCGCGTATCGTGAACGCCGTCCGCAGGGGGTATCTTGCCGGCGACACGGTAGAAACAATCGCACGCAGTGTTCGCGGTCACGCCAACAAAGACTATCGCGACGGCGCGCTCCAGATGAGCAGGGCAAATGCCGCAAGCATCGCTAAAACAGCCGTGAATCATCTGGCTGCTACCGCCCGCAACAGCTTCACCAGCGCCAACAGCGACATCGTGAATGGTAAGCAGTGGCTGTCTACGCTGGACAATAAAACCAGTCACGACTGCATCATTCGCGACCTGCTGCGCTACACCCTGGATAATAAACCGATCGGGCACAAAGTACCTTACCTGCAAGGGCCCGGGAAAATTCATTTCTGTTGCCGTTCTACTGAAACTCTGATTATCAAGTCCTGGCGCGAACTCGGCATTGATATTGATGAGATGGACGAGGGCACTCGTGCCAGCATGGATGGGCAGGTACCTGCTAAAACCACGTATCTTGAATGGCTCGCGCGTCAGCCAGCTCAAAGGCAGGATCAGGTTCTGGGTGCCGAGCGTGGCCGTCTGTTCCGCGCGGGTGAAATCGACCTGGCTGATATGTTCACTGACAAAGGCGAGTGGATCAGCCTGGAACGTCTTAAGCAGCTATCAGGTCCTTGAACCTGGCAACTATCACTTTCTACACGCCCTGGCATCCGCCGGGGCTTTTTTATGGGCGAGGCCCGACAAAATCCCGAGGGGAAATTATGTTAATTCGAAACATGCTTCTGAAATATTACGCACCTGAAAGCGGCGGTGAGGGCAGTGGTGGTGGCGGTATCGAAATCACCCCCGAAATCCAGAAGCTGATTGATGAGCGTGTGACCAGTGAAGTTACAGGCCTGAAATCAAAAAACTCTGAGTTGCTGGGCACCATCAAGCAGCAAAAAGAAAACCTGTCACGTTTTGACGGTATCGACCCAGACGCTGTACGCGGCATTCTCCAGCGTTTTTCTGACGATGAAGAGGCGAAGCTTATCGCCGCCGGAAAAATTGACGAGGTGCTGGATAAGCGTACCGAGCGCCTGCGTGCTGACGTTGATAAGCAGATCAAAGCGGCAAACGAACGCGCGGAAAAAGCTGAAGCGTTCTCCAACAAATTCCGGGATCGGGTTCTCGGGGATGCAATCCGTGCAGCAGCCTCCAAAGCGGGCGCGCTGCCTGAAGCTTCTGACGATCTTATTCTGCGTGCCAAAGGCACATTCCAGCTCAACGACGAAGGCGAGGCCGTAGCAGTTGATGCAAATGGCGATGTTCTGTTCGGTAAAGACGGCAAAACCCCACTAAGCCCGCTTGAATGGGCGGAGTCTCTCAAGGAGACGGCTCCACATCTGTTCCCGCGCGCAGAAGGCACGGGCGCGGGTGTACACAAGCCAAACGGTGGTGGAAGCCTGAAACGTTCCGAAATGAGCGCCAGCGACAAAGCGGACTACATCCGCAAACACGGCCAGCAGGCCTTCCTCAAACTTCCGAAATAAGGGATTCAAACCATGGCAACGACTGTTAATTCCGACCTGGTTATTTATGACGATCTGGCGCAGACCGCGTTTCTTGAGCGTCGCCAGGACAACCTGGAAGTGTTCAACGCTTCCTCCAACGGTGCGATTTTGCTGGATAACGAACTGATTGAAGGTGATTTCCGCAAGCGAGCCTTCTACAAAGTGGGCGGTTCTATCGAATCGCGTGACACGAACTCCACCGATAAAGTGACCGGCAAGAAGATTGGCGCCGGTGAATCCGTATCCGTCAAAGCACCGTGGAAATATGGCCCGTATGAAACCACCGAAGAGGCATTCAAACGCCGCGGCCGCTCTGTCGACGAATTCTCCGAAGTGATCGGCGTTGATGTGGCAGATGCCACGCTGGAAGGCTACGTGAAATATGGTCTGAAAGCACTGACTGCGGCGATTGGTGCTAACACCGACATGGTCGTAACCGCCGACATTGCGACCGACGGTAAAAAGACCCTGACGCGTGGCCTGCGTAAATACGGCGACAAGTTTAACCGCGTGGCTCTGTTCGTGATGCACTCTGCGACCTACTTCGACATTGTTGATGAGGCGATTGCCAACAAAATCTACGAAGAAGCTGGCGTGGTGGTTTACGGCGGGCAGCCTGGCACGCTGGGTAAACCTGTGCTGGTAACCGACACCATGGACGCTGATGCGATCCTTGGGCTGGTGGCCGGCGCAGTGACTGTTACCGAGTCTCAGGCACCAGGCTTCCGTTCCTACGATATCAACGATCAGGAAAACCTTGCGATTGGCTATCGCGCTGAAGGTACCGTGAACGTTGAACTGCTGGGCTACAGCTGGGATACCGCCAAAGGTGATAATCCTGACCTGACCGCCATCGGTACCGCGGGCAACTGGAAGAAACACTTCACCAGTAACAAATCCACTGCGGGCGTTCTCATCAAACTGGAATCCGCGGTGGGGGAGTAACTCTGTCAGCGGATAAAACCTCCGCAACTGCTGACAGCACAGACGCGGTAACTGTTTCTCTTAAGTACACGCTGAATGGCTCCGGTGTATCCGGTAAAACCGTCGCGTGGACTTCCACAGGCGGCACGCTTAGCACGGCCAGTTCTCAAACCGGCTCTGCTGGTGGTGCAACGGTGAAACTCACATCAGACGTTGCTGGCACCTTCACGGTAACCAGCACGGTTGAAGGAGTGGCGAAAACCACTGATGAGATCACCTTCACTGCGCCTGCCGGAGAATAACGAATGGGGCGAAAGCCCCATAAACAGGATGATTCGATGATCAATACCGATATCACCTCTCCTGATGCCAACAGCTACGTCAGTGAAGAGGATCTTGCCTCATTTGCGGAAATACGCGGCATTGAACTGCCTGGCAAGCTCACACCTTTGCTGATTAAGGCAATGGATTACCTGGAGGGGCTGGACTGGGTAGGCTCAAAAGCTGACCCGAGACAGGCTCTGGCATGGCCACGCGTGAATGTCGTTCTGGATGAACATGATTTCCCGCCGGATGAAGTTCCACGGCAGGTTTTAACCGCGCAGTGCATGCTGGCGGTAGAGGCAATCGACGGAGATTTACTCTCCAGCGTGCGCGAAGCCGCTGTGAAAACTGAACGTGTGGAAGGTGCTGTCACCATGACCTATGCGGTCGCAGATGGTGAAGTTTTCACGCCGTCCTATCCTGCTGTCATGGCGCTGTTAGGCGACCTTGCTGGTGGTCGAGGTTTCGCCATCAATGCATTTGCAGAGAGGGTCTGATATGGCGATTGATTACCTACGTATGCAGGCCAGAACAACGCGCATGCTCAGGCAGAACGGAGCGTTATACAACGTCACCCGCAAGGGTTCAGTAACGGTTATCGGTGGAGTCGAGCATAAAACGGATGATGTTCAGTTCACTGCGATCGGCGTTAAAACGGAATACGCACCCGGCGAAATAGATGGAACGGTCATCGTTAACGGCGACGTGCAGATCGTTTTTACGGCAGAGCAGGAAATTAAAATCGGCGACGTAGTCGATATTGATGGCACAGCCCACCGGGTTATCAAACCCAACCCGGCAAAACCTGCCTCGCTGGTACTCTGCTACAAAGCGCAGTTGAGGGCATAGCATGGGAGAGAACACGGCATTCCTCGCTGAAATCACAGCATTCGTCAATAAGGCGAAAACGAATCAGGAAGCAGTGGTGCGCGCCGTCGGAATCAAAATTCTTAACCAGCTGGTGGTGATGTCCCCAGTGGGCAACCCGGAGTTGTGGGAAGTTAACCAGACAGCCGTTTCCTATAATCGCGCTGTTTACGACCATAACGAGGCGCAGCGGGCAAATCCCGACAACCTGACCAAAACCGGGCGACTGAAGAAAAAAGCCCGGGTGGTGGATGGGATGGATATCAAAGCACCGCCGGGGTATACGGGCGGACGCTTTCGCGGTAACTGGCAGGTATCGTTTGATGCTCCGACAACTGATGAAACGGGACGAATAGACAAGACCGGCGACCTGACAAAAGCAGCCGGGAACTACACGCTGTCACTGTTCAAAGTCGGGATGAAGGCCATTTATTTCTGCAACAACGTCCCGTATGCATACCCGCTTGAAATGGGGCATTCCACACAGGCACCGGGCGGAATGGTCCGTATAACCGCTGCTGAGTTTCAACGCTTCTTTGAGGAAGCTATCAAGGAGGTGTCCTGGTGATTCCTGATATTGCATCTGCACTGGCCGCCAGACTGGGTACCTGGGCCGATGCCGAGGGCATTTCAGTTGCATGGGAGAACGTGCCGTTTACACCTCCTGCTAACGACATATACCTGGCCGTACATGATATGCCCGTTACGCCGCGGACAATCGATCTCGGATTGCGCTGCCGGACTTATTCAGGCGTGTACCAGATCAATGTCGTGGCGCCAGCCGGCTTAGGCCGTACCTCAGTCGTTTCTCTGGCGGGCAGATTAGTGGAATTGTTCCCTGAGGGGCAGGAAATTGCAGGAAGTGACTTCACCTGCTGGATCACCAGCACGCCAGCAATTTTTCGCGGTATCCCGACAGCTGTTTCCTACACCATTCCCATCAGCCTGAACTACCGGGCCGACATCATTAACTGACCCCGTCAAAATCATCGGCCATTGTGCCGGTTTTCTAATTTCACAGGAGTAACCATTATGGGCTTCGCACTGCCTAACGGCGCTCATGTTTATCTGGCCTCGGGCTACGGCCCAGCCATTACTTTCACCGGCGCGACGAATGCTGAGCACGCGGTGATCACCGTCAGCTCCGCGGACGATATCGCGGTCGGTGATATCGTTCACGTGAACTGCAACTGGTCGGGTATTGATAACGTTATCGCGAAAATCGACGCGATTGCGGAGAATGCTGTCACTCTTCGCAACATCAATACCACCAACAAAAACAAATACGCGGCTGGCGGCGGTTCCGGCTCTATTCGCAAAATTGAAGAATGGACCGAACTGCCACAAATCACTGAGGTATCGAAATCCGGTGGTGATCAGAACACCACGCAGATTCAGTTCCTCAGCGATGACCGTCAGCGCAACCTGAATACCTATAAATCTGCCGTCTCTCAGACTTACTCGATCGCTCACGATTCAAGTCTCCCGGTATATCCGTTGCTGCGCCAGCTGGATGAAGACGAAGAGACTGTGGCGGCTTATATGTACGTTCCGAAGGCGAAGGAGAATCGTTACTGGGCGGCCACGGCATCTTTTGACGACACGCCGACCACGGCGGTGAACGAAGTCGAAACGGTAAGCGTCGTGCTGAACCTGCAATCGCCAGCAATGACGTTCTACAAAATCACAGGCGCCGCGGCATAAGCCAGGCATAACGATAGTCTAAGCCTCCTCCATGGAGGCTTTCTTTCACTAAGAGGCAACGATGGCGACTAAATTCACCCTTCAGCCCAAACCAACTTTTAAGGCCAACGTCTCGATCCCGCGCGCTGGCGATGAGGATGGCGTGCTGACATTCACATTCAATCACAAGCCACTCAAAGAACTGGCGGATCTGGAGAAAATGGAAGGCAAAACCGCCACTGATTTTCTGATGGAAATCATTGCTGGCTGGGCACTTCCCGATGCATTCAACGCGGAAAACCTGTCGGTGCTGCTGGAAAACTATCCGGCGGCAATGAAGGCAATCCCGGAAACCTACTACCGAGAGTTGATGGGGCAGCGCGAAAAAAACTGATAGCGGTTGCCTCTGCATTCTATACGCCTGAACCCACAGCGGCAGACCTGGCACCCTATGGGCTTACGCCGGATGACTATGACGATCAATACATCGACGTCTGGCCAGATGTATGGCCTTCATTCCTGGTGTTTCAGGCTGTCAGCACGCAGTGGCGCACGGGCATGGGAGGCGCATCAGGTCTTGATTACAACGTGCTGCCCTGGGTGATGCGCCTGCACAACGTCGACGACGAGGCAACCGCGCTTTCGGACATCCGAATCATGGAGTGCGCCGCACTAAAAGTTATGCATAAAGAGAGGGCGGAATGAGTAACGACATCGCCACGATTTCCCTGCGCGTAAATACCACTGAGCTGGAGCGTGGTAACCAGGCACTGGATCGCTTTCAGGAGACTGCGTCCGCCGCGGCAGGTAAAGCGGATGACCTGAACAGTACGTTCCGCACCGGGATCGACAACCAGAAAAAAAACAGCGAAAGCCTGAAACAGCAACGGCAGGAACTGCAAAACCTGCTGAATAAAATCAGCCCTGTTAACAAGGCGCTGGACGAGCTGGATACCATTCAGGAAAGCCTGTCTAAATTCCGGAGCAAAGGTCTGGTGGGTGACGAGGATTTTACTCGTTACAACAGCGTGCTTGAGACGACCCGCGCGAAACTGGCGCAGGTCATGGAATCTGAAACAGCAGAGGGCCGAGCTCGCATTGAGCAGGCACAGGCAGCGCAACGGGCAACTGCCGCAGGCAAAACTTTTATCGACTCACTTGAGGACCAGGTTGCAGCTATCGGAAAAACCCGTGCAGAGTTACTCGAACTGAAGGCGGCCCAGCTTGGCGTGTCGGACCGCGCTGCGCCAATGATTGCCCGACTAAAAGAGCAGGAAGAGTCCTGGAAATCTGGAGCTATCAGTGCGGGGCAGTACCGTAATGCCATGCGTTACCTGCCAATGCAAATGACGGATATTGTGACCTCACTGGCCTCCGGTATGCCGGTTTATATGGTTGCTATCCAGCAGGGGGGGCAGCTGCGTGATTCCTTTGGTGGGGTGGGGAACGCGCTAAAAGCGATGTTATCCATGGTCACCCCGGCGCGTGTAGCGATTGGTGGTCTGGCCGGTGCAGTTCTCCTTGCCGCGAAGGCAGGATCTGATTACTTCACTGCCTATGACGAAATCAATAAAGCTATCATCCGCACCGGAAACATTGCCGGTACGTCAGCGCTACAGATTATGGCATCCTCCCAGTCAATCTCTGCTTCAACCGGGGCTACGGTGGGCACTGTCCAGAGTCTGATGACAGAGTTAGTTGGTATCGGCTCAATGTCTCAGCAACAGCTTGAGAAAGCTACCAAAGCGACGGCGCTGGCAGTTGAAACTGGCATTGTTTCGACTCAGGACATTACCAAGGCTTATAAGGATATTGAAAAGGATCCGGTTAAGGCTCTTCAGAACCTTAATGAGCAATTCAACTTTCTCACCGTTTCACAGCTTAAGCACATTGACGAGTTAGTTAAGCAGAAAGACCAGACCGCTGCCGTTACTCAAGCTATGGATTTGTTTGCCGACACGATGGCAGAGCGCGGAGAGCAGGCTTACGACTCGCTGACACCATTTGGCCGCCTGTGGCTTGATATCAAGGGATGGGCATCTGAGGCTATGCAGAGAATCGGTCAGTGGGTAGCTGAACTGGCATCAAACACGCTAAAGGAATTTAACGCAATTTATTACAGCGTCGCGATAGTTTTCCAGAAGCTGAACCAGATTATTTCTTCTTCTATCGCGGCTGCGATTAATCTCGTTCCTGACTGGGCGAAAACTGATACTTTGCAGGGATGGCAGGACTATAACGAACAAATGGCCGGCGCTTATGGTAACAGCGTGTCTCAGCTGAAAAAGGACTGGGACGCGGCTGACATTAGCGCAGGCAAGTACCTCGATACATCCCGCAAGATAAGCGCCGCGACCACTCAGAAGGATCGGGAAGCAGTCGCTTCGTTTGGCAAAAAAACGAAAACAGGAAAGCAGGGCACTGTATCTGCTGGCGACCGCAGTACTGACGCTGCTCAGACCGAATTGCTGGCGCTTCAGGCGCAGTTGCGTGCTCTTCAACAGCATAAAGGGCTGAACGACACTATCAGCCAGCAGCGCAAAGATCTGTGGACCACTGAGGCGAAATTTCAGGTGCTGGAAGAAGCCTCGCGTTCACGTTCCCTGACAAAGCAGGAACGATCCCTGCTGGCGAGTAAAGACCAGGTGCTTCAGTTGGCACGGCAGAAAGCCCTGTTAGGTGATCAGATTACCGAACAGGAACAGCTGAACAAGCGAATGGATACCTCGCAGAAATACGTCACGCAGATGACAGAGAAGCAGGCTGCTTTGGTCGGTGGAGCTGGAATGAGCGATCGGTTAGCTCAGCGTGAACTCGCGAAAAGTCAGCTTGCCGCAGGTTGGGTGAACGCCGGCGGTTCTCTGGAGGACGTTGGTTATCAGAAGCAGCTCAAAGCGGCGAATAATTACTATGCCGCAGAGGACAGGTTGCGTGGCGACTGGTTGACCGGCGCGAAAAAGGGCTGGGCTGAATTTGAGGACTCCGCAACCAATGTTTACTCACAAGTGCAGACAATCACCAGCAATGCATTCACCGGTATGGCCAGCACTCTTACAGACTTTTTTACCACTGGAAAAGCTAACTTCTCAGATTTCCTGACAACCTTTTTGAAAGGAACAGCCCAGATGCTGACACAGTTGGTGCTGGTTAACGGAATGAAGTCTGCGTTTGGGGGGACATCATTTGGTACATTTTTCGGATTTTCTAGTGGCGGCGCAGTTCCGGAATTCGATACTGGCGGCTACACAGGGGATGGAGGAAAGTATCAGCCAAAAGGCGTGGTGCATGGTGGCGAATTCGTCTTCACCAAAGAGGCAACAAGTGCGCTGGGGGTTGGAAACCTCTATTCACTTATGCGAAGCGCACAGGGTTATGCAAATGGCGGTTATGTTGGCCACGCTCCGATGTATGGGCTTCAGTCATCATCGGCCGGTGGGGTAAGTATTCAAACGTCCGTAGTTGTTCAAAACCAAAATTCACAGCAGCAGACTTCTGCAAATAACGATGCTGTTTCTCGCGCTTACAAGCAGACTATTGATCAATCTGTTCGGGCAGGTATTGCGAAACAACTTCAGCCTGGTGGGCTCATCTGGAATGCAACAAAATCAAGATAAGAGACATGGTGTTTGTTTTATCACATTATTCATCATGTTAAGATGTTTCCGATTGCAATCAAAGGAAACTTAAAATGAAGAAGGTAGTGGCTTTAGCTCTTGGGGCTTTAATGTTGTCTGGCTGTACTGTTCGTGTTGCTGATATGACCGTTGGTAGTACCAAAAATTACAACCTGAACGCAGCTAAGTTTGAAAAAGGTCAACGTGTGACTGGTGAAGACAAAGCTCCAATTGTTATTTTCCCGCTGGGCATTCCAAGCGTTAAAACTGCAATGGATCGGGCTATTGAAAAAGACAAGTGTTCCGTAGGCCTAAGCGATGTTGTTATTTATCAATTAAACCACGCATTTCTGTTCGGCACATATGGTTACCGTGTTGAAGGCACGCAGATTATCGACAAGTCTCAGCTTGGTTGTGAAACCCGCTAATTTCCTTCTCATATTATCACAAGCCACCTTCGGGTGGCTTTTTTTATGGAGCAAACATGGCACTGGAAACGTTCACCTGGCGAACGCAGATACAGGCGGGAATGGAAGGAACGTTTAGCCATAAAACCCGCTCTGCAACCTTTGGCGATGGCTATGAGCAGATTGCAGGGGAAGGCATCAACCCTGAAAAGCAGTCATGGCCTGTAACCCTAACGGGCAAAAAAACGGACATGCTCCAGGCCCTTAAATTCTTTCGTTCTCACGTTATAAAGTCATTCATCTGGACATCGCCAGTTGGCGAAACTGGGCTCTACCGGATTGAGGCCGAATCAATCAAGTCACAGCCCTTATCCAGCAACGTTCTGACCATTTCCGCAACATTCAAACAGTCGTACGCACCATGATCACAGCAGACTATCAAAGCCTTGAGCCCGGTAATAAAGTCCGGCTTATCGAAGTTGATGGCTCTACGTTCGGCGTGGATGATGTACTGCGATTTCACGCATACAACCTCCCGCACACAGAAGAAGAAATCGCTGCCGCTGGTGGCGATGAATCAAAGCTGAAGGCGAAAAGTATCTGGTGGCAGGGGGAGGAATATGCCGCCTGGCCGTATCAAATAGAAGGGCTTGAAGCCTCCACAGACGGCAACAGTGCCCAGCCAACACTCACGGTTGCAGATATCGATAGCAAGATTACAGCGCTGTGCCTTGCTTATGACGATATGCTACAGGCGAAAGTCACTATCCATGACACTTATTCGCATTATCTCGATGCGAAGAACTTCCCAGCAGGTAACGCAACAGCTGATCCGCAACAGGTCAGAAAACGAGTTTTTTTCATTGATGGTAAAAGCAGCGAAATTCCGGGCGAAAGTATCGAATTCGTACTCGATAGCCCGATGTCGTTGCAGGGTAAGATGATCCCCACGCGCCAGCTTCATTCCCTGTGTACCTGGTGCATGCGCAATAAGTACCGAACCGGTGACGGTTGCGATTATGCCGGAACCAGATACTTCGATAACAATAATAATTCTGTCGATGATCCCTCGCTTGATGTCTGTAACGGCACGCTCACGGCGTGCAAACTTCGCTTCGGAGAGAATGAAGAACTGCCGTTTGGTGGTTTCCCGGGAACGTCTTTAATCAGGAGCTGATATGCGTCAGAAAACCATTGATGCGATTATGGCGCATGCAGCCGCTGAATATCCTCGTGAGTGCTGTGGTGTGGTGGCGCAGAAAAGTCGTGTTGAACGTTATTTCCCGTGCCGGAATCTTGCCGCGGCGCCGGAGGACAATTTTGTCCTCTGCCCGGAAGATTACGCAGCTGCTGAAGACTGGGGTACGGTGATCGCCATCGTTCACAGCCACCCTGACGCCACTACGCAGCCGAGCGAACTGGATAAAGCGCAATGCGACGCAACGCTTTTACCCTGGCATATCGTGAGCTGGCCCGAGGGGGATTTACGCACCATTCAGCCGCGCGGAGAGCTGCCACTGCTGGAGCGTCCGTTTGTGCTTGGTCACTTTGACTGCTGGGGGCTGGTAATGAGCTATTTCCGGCAAACGCATGGTATCGAACTCCGCGATTACCGGGTTGATTATCCCTGGTGGGAAAACGACTATCCGGACAACTTCTATCAGGATTGCTGGTACGAGTGCGGATTCCGTGAATTCGACGGGCCGCCGAAACCTGGCGATATGGTGATCATGCAGGTTCAGGCTGATAAGTGGAATCATGCGGGGATTCTGCTGGAAGGCAACATGCTACTGCATCACCTTTATGGGCATCTGAGCCAGCGCGTACCTTATGGCGGTTACTGGCGTGAGCGCACAATGAAAATATTGCGGTTTAAAGACTGTTTCTGATAACCGCCTGTGACAGTTTTTTTTGGGGAAAAAATGGCTGCATTACTCAATGTTGAGCCTGTCCGCACAATTCGATTGTACGGCGTGCTAGGTGCCACCTTCGGGCGTGAATATCGTTTATCAGTAGCTTCACCAAAAGAGGCCATCCGCGCCCTGAGCGTTATCGTGCCGGGTTTTGAGCGTTTCCTTAACACCAGCAAACAACGGGGTTTAACTTATGCGGTATTCAGCGGGAAACGAAACCTCGTAAACGATGAACTCAGTATGGACAGGAGCACAGAGGAAATCCGCATCGCGCCGGTGATCATCGGCAGTAAGCGAGCCGGGGTTTTTCAGACAATCCTCGGGGTTGCCCTTGTCGCTGTTGCTGCGTTCGTCACGGGAGGGGCCGCGATCGGGATTGGTGGGACTGCTTTTGCTGGTGGATGGGGAGCTGTGGCGGGGATTGGGGCATCAATGGCGATCGGCGGCGTAGTCCAGATGCTTTCTCCACAGACTACCGGGCTAGCCAGCAAGCAATCAGCAGATAACCGCGCCAGCTATGCATTTGGTGGCGTGACGAACACAACCTCTCAGGGAAACCCTGTCCCCATTCTCTATGGTAAACGGCGAATCGGCGGCGCTGTTGCCTCTGCCGGGATTTACGTAGAAGATCAGCAATAACAAATATTTGTCAATCAGGCCACCTTCGGGTGGCTTTTTTTATGGGCGCGATATGGTTAAAACAATTACCGGACGTAAAGGCGGCAGCTCGAGTTCTCGCACCCCTGTCGAGCAGCCCGATGATCTCCAGTCCGTTGCGAAAGCGAAAATCCTGATGGTTCTCGGTGAAGGGGAGTTTGCTGGTGGGCTGACTGCGAGGGATATCTATCTTGACGGCACACCTTTACAAAACGCTGATGGTTCCGAGAACTTCAGCGGTGTCGTGTGGGAGTTTCGCCCAGGGACACAGGCTCAGGATTACATTCAGGGGATACCTGGCACAGAAAATGAAATCAGCGTCGGTACCGAAATATCCAGCGAAACATCCTGGACGCATACCTTCACCAATACGCAGCTTTCGGCGGTTCGCCTGCGCCTGAAGTGGCCATCTCTTTTCAAACAGCAGGATAACGGGGATTTAGTAGGGTACTCCATCAACTATGTGGTGGAGCTTCAGATGGACGGTGGTAGCTGGCAACAGGTCCTTGATACTAATGTGACCGGGAAAACCACATCAGGTTATGAACGCAGCCATCGTATCGATTTACCGAAAGCTGGCAGCACCTGGACCATCAGACTGCGCAAGATTACCGCTGACGCAAATAGTGCCAAAATCGGCGACACGATGACGCTTCAAAGTTATACAGAGGTCATCGATGCCAAACTGCGCTATCCAAACACAGCTCTATTGTACATCGAGTTTGATTCCAGCCAGTTCAATGGCTCTATTCCACAAATCGCCTGTGAACCACGTGGACGTGTCATCCGCGTACCGGATACTTACGATCCGGAAACAAGAACTTATAGCGGTACGTGGCTTGGGACATTCAAATGGGCCTGGACAGATAACCCCGCGTGGATCTTCTACGACCTGGTGGTTAGCGACCGTTTCGGGCTTGGGGATCGTCTCACAACAGCGAACATAGACAAATGGACACTTTACCAGGTTGCACAGTATTGCGATCAGATGGTGCCGGATGGCAAAGGCGGAAGTGGTACCGAGCCGCGTTATACATGCAATGTGTACATTCAGGAACGCAACGACGCTTATACTGTCCTGCGTGATTTCGCTGCTATCTTCCGTGGGATGACCTATTGGGGAGACGACCAGATTGTTGCGCTGGCGGACATGCCAAGGGATGTTGATTTTACATACACGCATGCGAACGTTATCGATGGCCGGTTTACCTATTCCAGCAGCACCACAAAGAACCGTTATACCAATGCGCTCGTATCCTGGTCTGATCCTGATAACGCCTATTCTGATGCGATGGAACCTGTTTTTGAACAGGCGCTGGTTTCGCGTTATGGATTTAATCAACTTGAGATAACAGCTATTGGTTGTACCCGGCAATCGGAGGCGAACCGAAAGGGGCGATGGGGGATCCTCACCAATAACAAAGATCGCGTTGTTACTTTCAATGTAGGGGAAGACGGTAACATTCCACAGCCTGGCTATGTAATTGGTGTAGCCGACCGAAATCTTTCCGGACGTGACCTTGGCGGCCGTGTTTCAGCAGTGAATGGTCGTGTTTTGACGCTGGACAGGGCGCCAGATGCATCTTCGGGCGACAGGATGATTATCAATCTGCCCTCAGGGGTTGCGCAGTCACGCACCATCCAGTCGATAACGGGCAATAAAGTAACCGTTACGACTGCTTACAGCGAAACACCTGTGACTCAGGCCGTGTGGGTCATAGAGTCTGATGAACTCTATGCACAGCAGTATCGCGTTATCACCGTAACAGATAATAATGATGGCACGTTCACAATCGTCGGTGCAAATCATGATCCGGATAAATATGCCCGAATCGATACCGGAGCCATCATTGACCAGCGGCCGGTGAGCGTGATCCCGCCGGGCAATCAGTCACCGCCAGACAACATCGTAATCAGCTCTTTTTCGGTGGTGCAGCAGAACATCAGCGTCGAAACCATGCGCGTGAGCTGGGACCAGGCGCAGAACGCTATCGCCTATGAAGCGCAATGGCGCCGCAACGACGGAAATTGGGTTAACGTGCCGCGCAGCTCCACCACGTCATTCGACGTCCCCGGGATTTATGCCGGGCGCTACCTGGTACGTGTACGCGCCATCAATGCCGCAGAAATCTCGTCCGGATGGGGCTATTCAGAAGAGAAAACGCTGACGGGGAAAGTGGGCAATCCGCCGAAACCGGTCGGCTTCATCGCTTCCGATAATGTGGTATTCGGTATCGAGCTGAGCTGGGGATTCCCGGCGAACACCGACGACACGCTGAAGACGGAAATTCAGTACAGCCTGACAGGGACGGAAGACGATGCGATGCTGCTGGCAGACGTACCCTATCCGCAGCGCAAGTATCAGCAGATGGGCCTAAAGGCTGGGCAAATTTTCTGGTACCGCGCGCAGTTGGTGGACCGCAGCGGAAACGAATCAGGGTATACAGACTTTGTGCGCGGGCAGGCCAGCATCGATGTATCCGATATCACCGATGCAATCCTGGAGGACATGAAAGGCTCCGATACGTTCAAGGACCTGATCGAGAACGCGGTAGACAGCAATGAAAAAATTGCTGGCATGGCTGACGACATCAAACAGGCCAACGACGAACTGGCGCAACAGGCGCAGGAAATCGCCAAAAACGCCCAGGATATCGGGAAGGTTCAGACCAGCGTTACAAACCTGTCGAGCACGGTCGGAGATGTGTCTTCTTCTCTGAGCGAGCTTGAGCAGACAGTGGCGACGGCCGATACCGCACTGGGTCAGCGTATCGATAATATCAGCGTGTCTGTGGACGGCATGACGGGGGGAGTGAAGAACTCCGCTATCGCGATTATTCAGGGCAACCTGGCGCAGGTGGCCGCGCGCAAAACACTGTCGGCATCGGTCGCCGGTAACAGCGCGCAGCTGGACCGCATTGATGAGGTGATCGTCAACGAGAAGGAGGCAACGGCGCGTTCGCTGCTGAGTTTGCAGACTGACGTGAACGGCAACAAGGCATCCATCAACAGCCTGTACCAGACGTTCTCCGATTATCAGCAGGCCACGGCCACGCAGATAAACGGTATCACGGCGACCGTCAACGGACACACATCAGCCATCACAACCAACGCTCAGGCCATAGCGAACGTTAATGGTGATCTGAAAGCGATGTATAACATCAAGGTTGGCGTCGCCAGCAATGGACAGTATTACGCCGCAGGGATGGGGATCGGCGTCGAGAACACGCCATCCGGCATGCAGTCACAGGTCATCTTCTTGGCTGATCGCTTCGCCGTCACTCACCAGGCCGGAGCCACAGTGACCTTACCGTTCGTTATCCAGAACGGGCAGGTGTTCATCAGAGACGCGCTGATAGGTGATGGCACCATCAGCAACGCCAAGATCGGCAACTACATCCAGTCCAATAACTATGTTGCTGGCTCAGTCGGGTGGAGGCTGGATAAGGGCGGTACGTTTGAGAACTACGGTTCGACAACTGGTGAGGGGTCCATGAAACAGACAAACCAGACAATCAGCGTGCGGGACTCCAGGAATGTGTTGAGGGTGCAGATCGGGAGAATCACGGGAACATGGTAACGGGAGGCCTCTTACGGGGCCTCTTTTTTTCAGGAGGACTGGATGGCGGAATATGGTGTTCAGACATGGGACGCCTCAGGCAAGGTAAACAACTATGGCGTTAAGCCTGTCAGCGTCTGTGGCTATCTCCAGCTGGCCCAGAACCAGAAAACAGGCTCTTACTCCGTAGCGCTTCCACCGAGTTGCAGGCTTACCTGTTTTCAGGTCATGAACGGCGATCAGTTTGGTACGAGTCGGAGGAAGATCACCATTTCGGGGGGAACAGCAACAGTGTCAGCAGTAGGCGATACCGACTACTCAGCAGGGACTGAGCCTGCGGCAGCGGCTTATCTCATTTTCCAGATCGAGAGGGCATAAATGGCGGAGTATGGCGTTTTACTGACGACCACGAGCGGGGAAGTATGGGTGACCGCGAACAGCTCGCCAATCGCTCTTCAGGCGCGAAAGACAGCGGCACTTCAGGGAACATCGGGGTTCAATACCAAAGTGACGCACACATTCCCCGCAGGTCAGCCTGTTGTCGCCTTCGTTCATTGCACGGTTGAGGTCGAAATAACTCAGACGATAAGCGGGAACACCATCACGATTGATTTTCTCAGACCGAATGCAACCGGCACAGCGTACGTTTATTTTTTCTCTATTTTCCCGCAGACAAAGCCAGACTACGGGCTGGCCGTGTGGGATGCATCAGGGACGCTGATTTTAACAAACGAAACGCGCACGCTGAGTGATGTAGTCACCCTCGGTACCGCCGGGGTGGATGCCAGCTCAGGATATAACATCAATACAACTCTGGCGGGGAAGTGGGCCTGTATGCCTGCCATGCTGGGGCTAATTACCGGGGTTATATCGGCTGGCGGTCAGCCGCAGCCATACATGGCGATATATAAAAGCATGGCAAAACTTGAGGGAAGCAATACGCGGATATTTGCCAGACCGCAGACAACCCCCGGCGGCAACCTTCAAAACGTCGCGTATTCGAATCTGAGAAATGTGATTATGGCCATCAACTGCGCCAACTATGATTGATCGTTTTGAACGATCAATTTCGAATAATTGATCTACCAAATCAATTATATCCCGTTGATTCATATTGTTATTGTGTAGCTTCATGAATGCCCTGGGATATAAACGCTATGAAAAATATGATTCTTTGCCTGGCGGTAGCGGTATTGCTCTCCGGTTGCGCTGGCGTTATTGAGAAGCAGCAACCCGTATGCACCGGAACAGCCCTGGTCGGCGGACAGGAAAGCAGCGTCCAGATCTACGGAGTCCGTAAACAAAACAATCAGACACACTACCGCGCCGGTTATCCTTTTAACTGGACCTGGGTGAGCGCCAACACGTTCACCAGCACCACCTGCCACTAACCCATTCAGTTTTGAACAAACCCCGCTCCGGCGGGGTTTTTTATTACCTGGAGAAAATATGCTTTATAACACTGGAACCATCGCCATCAACGGAAATACCGCCACCGGTACCGGCACGAACTGGACGGCGCCAGCCAGCCAGATTCGGGTTGGCCAGACGTTGTTTGTTCTTTCTAACCCGGTACAGATGTTTCAGATCACGGCCATTAACAGTGCGACGTCACTGACAGTTACGCCTGCCGCGTCTCCGGCGTTGAGCGGCCAGAAGTACGGCATTCTTGTTACTGATAGTCTCTCGGTCGACGGCCTGGCGCAGAGCATGTCCCAGCTCATCAACGAGTATGACGAGAACATCGGCGCCTGGGAGACATTTGCCACCACCTCAGCAAATCAGAACATCACCGTTACCATCAACGGCACTCGTGTAACCATTCCGGCGATCGGTAAACTGGTCCAGAAAGGAAGTAATGGGGCGGTTGGAGTTTCGGACGGTGGGACCGGAGCAACGAATGCCGCTGACGCGCGCACAAACCTCGGTTTGGGAAGCAGTGCTACACGGGATGCTTACAGCTCGACAGGACAGATGTTATCCCGGGGAGATTTTGGCTTGGGCGGGCCGGGTAATAGTAGTGCTGGCTGGGATATAGCTGTCGATGGCCGATTTTTAAGTAGCCCTTATGACGGCCCCTCAGCTACTGCTGTGTTTATGGGGATAAACTGCGCTCATAGTTCCGATTCATCCTACTGCTTTCAGCTTGGGGGGCGAGGAAACCAGGGTATGTGGTGGAGGGCAAGGGAAAGCGCCTCATTCCTTCCATGGTTACGAGTTTATGACACTGGTAACACCACCAGAGCTAGCGACGGCACCTTAAAAGCAGCCTCCCCAGTAGTTAAGCTGTTTGCAGACGGTTCGTTTGAAACTAATGGCGAATCAGAAGGCTGTACCGTAACTCGCATGAAAGCCGGAGAGTATCTGATCGAGGGCTGCATGGGGATGAACTCAGATGCGGCGTGGGGTGGTATTGATGGCGGGTTCGATATCCCTAAAGATCGTAATGGGCAGGCCCTAATCTGGCTTGACTATGAGGTAAATGCCGACGGGTCAGTGCTCGTGAAAACATTCCACCGGGAATACCCGTCAGCACCGATATTTGCGAGGAACGCACGGGAAGGTTTTATGGATGGCGAACCGGCCGATATTCCGGCCGATCAGTTTGTCAGTGTACGTGTAGAGATGCCGCAAAACAGTATCTGGAATCAGCGTGTGGCTATGGCTGAAGTTCCTGATTCATCCGCTGATTAAAGGCAGAATCATCAGGCATATCCAGGCGAACATCGATCCAGCTGTTCACCGGCACGTCCATCGGTTCCCCTTTTGTTTTGACGATCTCCCCTTCATCGCTCAGCATGTATTTTCGCTTAAACAGGCGGATAGTCAGCCCACCGCTTTCTGCCTGCTCTGCTTCAACAATCCCAAGCTCTCCCATGCCGCCTGGGTCCATTGGCGGCAGTAACTGCCAGCCTTCTGATGCCAGGCCATCCGAACCGGTAAGAATATATACCCCAACATCCAGCCGAGAGATTTTGATCCCTTCAGCCTCGGCGTTCGCCGTACCGCAGCCGCACCAGGTGAAGCCTACTTCGTCAACATCGGTACGCTGGTTCTCGTTCTGAGATTTCACGATTCTGGCCACCGGCGAAGCTGCCTTAAGCGTGCCATCTGATGCCGTAGTGGTGTTCGCCGAGGAATAATAGACGGCCCACGGTGACCAGTTATTAAGATATCTTCGACGTGATGCCATTCGATTATCAACTGTTAGCTGTATTTGCGATACATAACCTGTGCCATCACCTCCCCCCGCACGTACGCCAGTTATCATGGTGGAATAGGGGTCATAATAATTAGAACCGCTGGCACCAGGGCCAGAACTAAAACACGAGAAAGTTACGTCATTTGCATTTAAAGTGGCGTCAGACGCATTCAGATTTGTTCTGCCTAATCCAAAGTCACCAACTTTCAGAACCCGACCTAGAGTCATATCAGTTGATGATGTGGTTAGTGCGGCTGTTGCGGCACTTCCCAAACCGACGTTTTATAGATTGCCCTGCGGCATCCATGCCGATAACTTCACCTGATTTTTTGCAGAAAATATTGGGTGAAAAACATGCTAATTGGCTACGTAAGGGTGTCAACAAATGACCAAAACACAGATCTTCAGCGACAAGCTCTCGAACGCGCAGGATGTGAACAGGTTTTTGAGGAAAAAATGAGCGGGACGGTAGCGAACCGGCCAGCGCTTAAAAAGCTTCTTCGAACGCTGAGTGAGGGCGATACGCTGGTAGTGTGGAAGCTGGATCGCCTCGGGCGAAGCATGCGAAATCTGGTACTGCTGGTCGACGAACTCCGGCAGCGCGGCATCCACTTCAAAAGCCTTACGGACAGCATCGACACTTCCAGCCCAATGGGGCCTTTCATATTCCACATCATGTCAGCCCTGGCCGAGATGGAGAGGGAGTTAATCGTGGAACGCACCCGGGCAGGACTGGCGGCAGCCCGGGAGAAAGGGCGCATAGGCGGCAGAAGGCCGAAGTTAACCCCTGAGCAATGGGCGCAGGCTGGCAGGCTGATCGCAAACGGAATGGACAGAAAGCAGGTGGCGATTATTTACGACGTTGCGGTGTGCACCTTGTATAAAAAATTTCCGGCGCGGTAGGGGTAGAGGAAAAAAATATTGAACATTTAATCCAATTTTCGTAATAAAGTATTGAAATGATGTAATAAAGTTGTTGAAATTTTGGTAAGCGGTTGGGTTGAGCATTGGGGGTATTCATGGCAAAAACAGATTCTATTACACCTGAAGAGTTTAGGGCTATTCACTTTGAATTGTCTAAAATCTCATCAACTTGGGCAGACTTATGGCTAACATTGTTTTCTCTCCGTGCTGAAGGCAGCAGGGTGATTACTATTAGATATTCCGATATCGAAGATGACATGCTGCACTTGGCTGGAACTCCAAAATTTGAGCCACGAACAATTAGATTAAATTTATTGCTTTCTAAGTTAATTGCGTACAGAAAGGATTGCAATCCTTCTGATATTTATGTTTTCCAGAGTAGATCAAATCGAGTTAAAGGGTTAGCTAGGCCTGTGACTGTAATAGCAATGAATAATGCCTTAAAACAAGCATCCAAATATGTAACAAGGAAAAACATCACCATGAAAAGTGCTTTAAGGGTAATCGGAAGGAACTAGTTGGACGAGGGTTCATACACTAAATACCCACCTGTTTATGGAAAGTTAGGACGATGGTCAATGATCACGTCCTTTATCAAGTCATTATTCTCCCTGATGATTTTCGATTTACTACTCGATTGGATGTAAGATATGTACATGCATGAATCTTAGGAGGGATTTCGAGTAAGTAAAATGAGATCCTGATCAGAATAAATCAAACCTGGCATTGAGTAGAGTAAATAATAAAGCTGCGCATGCAAGATTTAATAGTATAACAAAACGGGCAGAAACATTCACTGAACAAATCTCCTGATCATGTATTAGACAGAGAATGACTGTAATGTAAAACCATCTTACATACACCTACTAAAAAAGACAGATAAAACAAGGTGCCATCCGATGAGATAGCTAAGCATTTGCGCCTTGGATAGGTCTTACCATCGGAACATCGGGTTATGCTCGCTTGTTGAGTGCTGAGAAATGAAGAGATTAGAGGTTTATAAGAGGTAGCCAGTTTGTCAAACGAGATAGTTTATTTATGATGCTCAACATATTGAATTGTTTAGCTTTATCATGGTGGTTTAGGGGGCGTTAAAACGAACTTATCACATTGTATTAAAAGTAAACAACTATCTTTCGTTTGATGCCTGAAAGCAGATGGGGATGGTTTTTCACTTTTTCTTCTAAAGGTCCAGAGTACGTTGCCGATAGTGAACATAGCGGCGCAGGAGCCAAATGGTGGAAGCCGTAAACTTAATTTAAGTTCAGTCAAATAGGAATTACTATCATGGCACAAGTCATCAATACCAACAGCCTCTCGCTGATCACTCAGAACAACATCAACAAGAACCAGTCTTCAATGTCTACTGCCATTGAGCGTCTGTCATCCGGTCTGCGTATCAACAGCGCAAAAGATGACGCTGCTGGCCAGGCGATTGCTAACCGCTTCACCTCTAACATCAAAGGTCTGACTCAGGCTGCACGTAACGCTAACGACGGTATCTCTCTGGCGCAGACCACTGAAGGCGCGCTGTCTGAAATCAACAACAACCTTCAGCGTATCCGTGAGCTGACCGTT
>ERZ772818.1378-NODE-1378-length-21234-cov-10.403182_pt1 | contig 21234 bp, 20 predicted proteins | sample MGYA00580837_ERZ772818 | MGnify/ENA primary metagenome ERZ772818 (study PRJEB29015, sample SAMEA2737671) | human gut metagenome | biome: human gut; feature: human-associated habitat; material: faeces | place: China | collected 2012 ...
GTGTGCGGGACGTGGGCGCCGACGGCGATGCCATCGAAGCCGAGGGCATCCGCCGCAGCTGGAAAAAGCTGGACGAAGCCGGGCTGGTGCTGGCCGTGTTCGATGCCGCCCAGCCATTGACCGACGCCGATTTAGAAATTGCCCACCGCTGCCAGAATCGCCCTGCGTTGGCAATTTTGAACAAAGAGGATCTGGCCGATTCCACGGAGAACGCGGCCCAGACCTTGCAGCCCTATTTTAAAAAGGTCATCACCCTTTGCGCCAAAGAGGCTGACAGTTTGCAACCCTTGACCGATGCCGTGGCCGAACTGCTGGGCACAGCCCAGCTGGACCCCGGAGCAGCGCAATTGTGCAGTGCCCGCCAGCTGGCGGCCGCCACCCGTGCGCGGGATGCCATTGCCGAAGCGATGAAGGCCCGGCAGGCAGGCTTTGGGCTGGACGCTACCGGTATCTGCCTGACCGATGCGTTGCAGGCTCTGTGCGATCTGACCGGCGAGGATGCCAGCGACGCGACCATAGAGGAAGTATTTGAGACGTTTTGTGTGGGTAAATGATAGAGGAAAAAACGTATGGATAAACTGGGAAGTTATGATGTGGTAGTGATCGGTGCCGGGCATGCGGGCATCGAGGCTGCCCACGCGGCAGCGACACTAGGGGCCAGGACCGCAGTGTTCACCCTGTCGCTGGATTTTATCGGCAACATGCCCTGCAACCCGTCCATCGGCGGTACCGCCAAGGGGCATCTAGTGCGGGAAGTGGACGCCCTGGGCGGTCTGATGGGCATTGCCGCCGACGCCACCTTTTTGCAGAGCCGCATGCTGAACCGGGGCAAGGGCCCTGCCGTCCACAGCCTGCGTGTGCAGACCGACCGCAAGCGTTACCACATGTGGATGAAACACGCGCTGGAGAAAACGCCGAACCTGGACATCCATCAGGCCGAGATCGTGGCCGTGGATATTCAGGAAGGCAAAGTCTGCGGCGTCATCACCAATTTAAACGGCTACTATAGCTGCAAGGCGCTAGTCATCGCCACCGGCACCACGCTGGGCGGGCGCATCTTTGTGGGCGAGGCTCACTACGACAGTGGTCCCGACGGCACCCATGCCGCCACGGCACTGACCAAATGCCTGGTGGAGCAGGGCTTTACGCTGCGCCGGTTTAAGACCGGCACTCCGGCCCGCGTTCACCGCCGCAGCATCGACTTTACCCTGCTGGAGCGTCAGCCCGGCGACCCGGATGAGGAATTGCAGCCTTTCAGCTTTTTAACGCGAGAGCCGATGCACAACAAGGTGGATTGCTACATCGCATACACCAACCCCGAGACCCACAAGGTCATTCTGGATAATCTGCACCGTTCGCCGCTCTACGGCGGAGACATCCAGGGCGTCGGCCCGCGCTACTGCCCCTCCATTGAGGATAAAGTGGTGCGTTTTAAGGATAAGGAGCGCCACCCCATTTTTGTAGAGCCCTGCGGCGAGGACACCGAGGAAATGTACCTGCAGGGCCTTTCTTCCAGCCTGCCAGAGGTGGTGCAGAATGCCATGTACCGTACCATCAAGGGGTTTGAGCATCTGGAAATCATGCGCCCGGCCTACGCCATCGAGTACGATTGCGTCGACCCCACCACCTTAAAGCCTACGCTGGAAAGCAAGGTGGTCGCGGGCATTTATGGCGCGGGGCAGTTCAACGGAACCTCTGGCTACGAGGAAGCTGCCGCCCAGGGCTTGCTTGCCGGCCTGAACGCCGCCCGCCACGCGCTGGAAAAGGATGAGCTGGTGCTGGCCCGCCACACCAGTTACCTGGGAACTTTGGTGGATGACCTGGTGACCAAGGGTGTCATGGACCCCTACCGCATGATGACCAGCCGCAGTGAATACCGCCTGAGCCTGCGGCAGGATAACGCCGACGAACGTCTGACCCCTATCGGCCGGGAGTACGGTCTGGTACAGGATGACCGGTGGGCAGTATTCTGCAAGGATCGCGAGATCAAGCAGAACGAGATGGACCGCCTGGCCAAAACCACGGTGCGGCTGGCCGACCTGAAAGCCGCCGCGCCCGAAGACACCGAACTGGGGGAAATCGGCGGCACGGCGCTGGAACTGATGCGCCGTCCCTACATCAGCTATGAGCTGATCGCCAAAGTCATCGGTCGCGGCGAGGGTGTGACCCCTGCCATGGCCCAGCGTATCGAAACCGAGATCCGCTACGCCGGCTATATCGCCCGTGAGGAACGGTTGATCCGGGACATTCAGCGCCATGAGAATGTGAAGATCCCCGAGGACTTCGATTACAGCCCCATTGAGATGATCACGCTGGAAGCCCGTGAAAAATTACAGAAGATCCGCCCCCGCACGCTGGCCCAGGCCGGGCGCATCCCCGGTGTCTCCCCCAGCGACCTGGCCCAGCTGAGCATTGTGCTGCTGAAACAGAAATGAGTGTTAAACTATGATCGATAAAAACCGCCTGGCTGAAAAATGTTCCACGTGGAACATCAGCCTATCCCCTGTCCAGCTGGACCAGCTGGATCACTACGCTGAAATTTTGGTGAGCTATAATGAGAAGGTCAACCTGACGGCCATCACCAGCCCCGAGGGCATCGAGGACCGCCACTTTGCTGACAGCCTGCTGTTTGCCGCCCAGCCTGAAGTGCAGGGCAAGATGGTGGACGTGGGAACCGGCGCAGGTTTCCCCGGCATCGTGGCTAAAATTTATAAACCGGACCTGGAGCTGACCTTGATGGAACCTACCGGCAAGCGTGTAGAATTTTTAAAGTATGCCTGCGCCGAGCTGGGCCTGACTGGCGTGGAGTTCGCCAAGGAACGCGCCGAGGAAGCCGCCCGCAAAGTCTGGCGTGAGCAGTTCGATATTGCCAGCGCCCGCGCCGTGGCAGCCCTGCCGGTGTTGAGTGAATACTGCCTGCCGCTGGTCAAAGTCGGCGGCGTGTTCATCGCCATGAAAGGCCCCGAAGCCGACGCCGAAGCCAAGGCCGCGGCTAACGCTTTAAAGAAGCTGGGCGGTAAATACAGCGAGACCCGGCAGTTCACCCTGCCCGATGGCAGTGCCCGCGGGCTGGTGGTGTGCGAAAAAATATCGCAGACTCCGACCGTTTACCCCAGAAACGGCGGCAAAATTGCCAAGAAGCCGCTGTAAAACCGCGAAAAGGGCCAAAATCCAGCGAACGATTTTTCTTCCACTTTTTTCCAGTTCGTGCTATGCTTTTCCCAGGGAAAAGCATAGCATTTTTTATGTGATAATCACCCGCAGGGAGGAATCAAAAGTGGCTAAGAATGAACTACAAAAACAAGGGCGCATTGTCATGCTGCCTGTTGATTGCATCGAACCGTCCCCCTACCAGGCCCGCACGGCTTTTGACGAGCCGGAGATTGCGGCGCTGGCCGTCAGTATTCTGCAAAATGGTCTGCTGCAGCCCATCAGCGTGCGGCGGGTGGGGCTGCGGAAATACCAGCTCATCGCGGGTGAGCGCCGCCTGCGCGCCTGCCGCCTTGCCAAGCTGGAAAAAGTGCCTGCCATTTTGGCGGACTACGATGACAGCGAATCCGCCGCACTGGGTCTGTTGGAAAACTTGCAGCGCAGCCAGCTGGACCCCTTTGATACTGCCCGCGGCATTAAAGAGGTAATCCGCCTGTGGGGCTGTACCCAGGCCGAGGCTGCAAGGCGGCTGGGGTTAAGTCAGCCTGCCCTGGCCAACAAACTGCGTTTACTTACCCTTACACCGGAACAGCAGCAGCTTTGCACCGCCAACCACCTGACCGAGCGCCATGCCCGCGCGGCCCTGCGCCTGCCAGAGAGCCGCCGTACCCCGGCACTGGAAAAGATGGCGCGGGATAAGCTCAGCGTGCGGCAGGCGGACAAACTGGTGGACCAGATGTTGGCCGCCCCCAACAGCCCCAGCCCCTGCCGCCGCACGATCCCCATGGTGCGGGATGTGCGGTTCTTTGTAAATACATTGCAGCACGCGGTGGATTTGATGACCCAGAAGGGGATCGCCGCCACGACCCGGTGCGATAAGCATGACGGGTGTCTGGAGTACATTGTGAGGATCCCGGTCAGCAGCGACGGTACGGCGGGAAAAATGGAGAACGGCACAAAGGAGGAAGAAGGGGAGTTTGAGGTAAAGGTGTGAGGGGAAGGCCGGCTGCGAGGATAGACGGCCGGGATGGCTGCGTTGGTGTACGCTTTTTGGCTGCCGCGCGGTAGGAGCCGGGCATGCCCGGCCCGCGGGTTTCCCATAAGCGCCCGTTTGCCGTACACTGCCGGGCCGCATATATGCGGCCCCTACACCTCAGCAATATTTTACCATGCAGCAACGGCAAACGTCCCCGGAACGGTCAAGACCGTTCCCTACAAAGCACCCGTGAACCCCATCTGTAGGGAGGGGTCTTGACCCCTCCGCTGACGCTTGCCCGATACCGGGCATTCACGGGCAGCCGCCCGCGCACCCCCCGCGAGGCGTCGGGGGACGCCGCCCCCTGCAACGACCTACGAACTCTCCCACCATCGTTCACGCCCGCGCTGTTTGCGGCATGGCATACCCCCCGGCAGATGTTCCACGTGGAACATCTGCCGGACTTTTTTGTTGGAAAAACCCCTTTTTTATCCCTTCTGTTTGTGCTATAATAGATGCAAGCGGCCCCAAAGCCGCCAAAAAACGCAAAAACAGGGGAGGTACGGCGTGGCAAAAGTCATCGCAATAGCAAACCAGAAGGGCGGCGTTGGCAAAACCACCACCGCCGTCAACCTGAGCGCCTGTGTGGCGGCACTCGGCAAAAAGGTCCTCATCGTCGATCTGGACCCGCAGGGCAACACCACATCGGCGTATGGCATCTCCAAAAACAAGGTGGAGGCCGACACCTACACCTGCCTGATCGACGATGATGACGTCCGCGAGGCCATCATCAAGAGCGAGTACAACGCAGATGTGCTGCCCTCCAACACGCAGCTGGCGGGCGCACCCATTGAGTTAGTCTCGGTGCCCCGGCGTGAGATGCGCCTGCGCACGGTGCTGGCACCGGTCGTGCCGCTGTATGACTACATCTTCATCGACTGCGCACCGTCGCTCGACCTGCTGACCGTCAATGCGCTCTGTGCGGCGGACACCGTTGTGATCCCGATGCAGTGCGAATTTTTCGCGCTGGAGGGCCTGAGCGAGCTGATGGGCACCCTTAAAACCGTGCGCCAGAAGTACAACCGCCACCTCGACATTGAGGGCGTGCTGTTCACAATGTATTCCGGGCGGCTGAACCTGACGATGCAGGTGGTGGCCCAGGTCAAAAAGTACTACGGGGACAAGGTGTTCAAGGCGGTCATCCCCCGCTCGGTGCGCCTGTCTGAGGCACCGAGCTTCGGCATGCCTATCAATTTCTATGAGCCGAACGGCAAAGGCTGCGAGGCTTACATGGAACTGGCACGGGAATTTTTAAGCAAGAACGAGAGGTGAGCCGATGGCAAAAAAGAAAATGGGCGGCTTAGGCAAGGGCCTTGACCTGCTGTTTGCCGACCTGCCCGAGACCTCATCGGATGATGCGGCTGCCTCTACCCTGCCGCTGCGGGAGATCGAACCCGACCCCGCGCAGCCCCGCAAGCAGTTCGACGACGATGCGCTGAACCAGCTGGCCGACAGCATTACCGAAAACGGCCTGCTGCAGCCCATTGCTGTACGCCCCAAAAAGCTGGGCACCGGCTACATCATCATTGCGGGCGAGCGCCGCTGGCGTGCCGCCCGGCTGGCCGGGCTGGATGAGGTGCCGGTCATCATCAAGGATGTATCGGACGAACAAGCCGCAGCCTTGGCGCTAATCGAAAACCTGCAGCGCGAGGACCTGAATCCCATCGAGGTAGCCGAGGGCTGCCACCAGCTGATTGAAAAGTACGGCCTGACGCAGGAAACGGCCGCCAAAAAGCTGGGTAAAAGCCGCAGCTCCGTCACCAACAGCCTGCGCCTGCTGGCGTTGCCGCAGGAGGTCCGCCATAAAGTCAGTGAGGGCATTTTAAGTGCCGGGCACGCCAAAGTGCTGCTGGGCCTGCCCACACAGGAGTTGATGCAGCAGGCGGCCGAGGAAATCGAGGCCAACGGGCTGAACGTCCGCCAGACCGAAGCCCTTTGCAAAAAGCTGGCCAAGCCTGCCAAACCGCCCAAACCAAAGCCAGACCCCTTCAACCGCCCCAAGCGCGCGGTGGAGATCGAAGCGGCCCTAAAAGAAGTGACCGGCAGTGAGGTCCACGTGGAATACAAAGATGGCAAAGGCTCGCTGAAGATCGACTTTTACAGCGATGAAATGCTGCAAAAGTTCGCCGATCTGCTGGGCCATTACGACCCGGAGGCCGAATAATCAACCTGGTTTTCTATAAAGTATAGAAAAATATAGAGGAGAATCATCATGTTAGACATTCGTTTTGTCCGTGAAAATCCGGAGGCAGTCAAGGAAAACATCCGCAAAAAGTTTCAGGATGCCAAGCTGCCCCTGGTCGACGAGGTCATCAAGCTGGATGCCGAGTACCGCGCTGCCATCGGCGAGGCCAGCGACCTGCGCGCCAACCGTAACAAGCTGTCCAAGCAGATCGGTGCTCTGATGGGCCAGGCCAAGAAGGACCCCAGCAAGGCAGCCGAGGCCGAGGAAATCAAGAAGCAGGTCACCGCTCAGGCTGACCGCCTGAAAGAGCTGGAGGCCAAAGAGACCGAGCTGCAGGCCAAGATCCAGGAAATCATGTACACGATCCCCCAGATGATCGACCCCAGCGTGCCCATCGGCCCCGATGACAGCTGCAACGTCGAGGTCCAGCGCTTCGGCGAGCCTGTTGTGCCCGATTACCCCATCCCCTACCATGTGGACATCATGGAGAGTTTTGAAGGTATCGATTTGGATGCCGCCGGCCGCGTTTCCGGCAACGGCTTCTACTACCTGCTGGGCGACATCGCCCGCCTGCACGAAGCTGTGCTGGCCTACGCCCGCGACTTCATGATCAACAAGGGCTTCACCTACGTCATCCCCCCGTTCATGATGCACGGCGATGTGGTCAAGGGCGTTATGTCCTTCCCCGAGATGGATGCCATGATGTACAAGATCGAGGGCGAGGATCTGTACCTGATCGGTACCTCTGAGCATACCATGATCGGCCGTTTCATCGACCAGACCATTGATGGCGAGAAGCTGCCCCTGACCCTGACCAGCTACAGCCCCTGCTTCCGTAAAGAAAAGGGCGCCCACGGCATCGAGGAGCGCGGCATCTACCGTATCCACCAGTTTGAGAAGCAGGAGATGATCGTTGTTTGCAAACCCGAGGACAGCATGACCTGGTACGACAAGCTGTGGAAGAACTCTGTTGAGCTGTTCCGCTCTATGGAGATCCCCGTCCGTCAGCTGGAGTGCTGCTCCGGAGACCTGGCTGACCTGAAGGTCAAGAGCTGCGACATCGAGGCATGGAGCCCCCGCCAGCAGAAATACTTTGAGGTTTGCAGCTGCTCCAATCTGGGCGACGCCCAGGCCCGCCGCCTGCACATCCGCTATAAGGATGAGAACGGCAAGACCCAGCTGGCCCATACCCTGAACAATACCTGCGTGGCCCCGCCGCGTATGCTGATTGCCTTCCTGGAGAACCATCTGCAGGCCGATGGCACTGTGACCATCCCCGAAGTCCTGCAGCCCTACATGGGCGGCAAGGCCGTGCTGGTGCCCAACAAGAAGTAATTTTGTAACAAGCGCTTATTCCCGCACTGCAGCCGCAATGCGGGAATTTTTTTGGTATTTTTTCAAAAAAGTCGGGAAAAATACTTGACATGGACCCCGCTTTTTCGTATAATAATAAAGCACTTTCGAGTGCACCTCAACAAATGTGGCGGTATAGCTCAGTTGGCTAGAGCATTCGGTTCATACCCGAAGTGTCACCGGTTCAAATCCAGTTACCGCTACCACATGATACAGGATTTCGCTAAAATACTTGGGGGTCGGTTGCAATAGTAGCCGATAAGTTGCTTGCTGTTTTAGCGAAATCTTGTATTATATAAGGCCCGTTGGTCAAGCGGTTAAGACACGGCCCTTTCACGGCTGTAACATGGGTTCGATTCCCGTACGGGTCACCAAACTAAGCTTCTAATTTTCTTCGATGATGCGTTGAAAATTAGGAGCTTTTTTATTACCCTTTTTGCAAGTACCACAATCGTACCACACTTTTAAAATAAACGCAAGCCCTGTAACATGGGAACAGGATTGCCGCGGAGTAAATTATAGCCGTGGCAATCCTGTTTTTTGTTGTTCCCTTAAAAATTATAAAAGCGTGGATTGGAAAATTGTAAAGGAGCTTTTGCGGCATATCCTCGCTTTTTAAAATTATGGCTGCGGTATTCCACAGTCACCTTGACAACTATCCAACCTCACTTTTGTCCGCTAATCGCGGAACAACCCGCAACCCCTTATCCCGGTGGGATAACACGGGCAAAGATTGGGAAAACGAAAGTGAGGACACGAAAATGAAAGAGACTGTTAAGACTTCCCGGACGGCTGGTTACTTGGAGAAAATTTTCCGCGCGTTGAATGTAAAGTATTTCAACGGTGAGTTGGAGGAGCCTATCATCACGATACAGAGCACGCCCAGAGCCTACGGACACGTCACCGTAGCCAAGGCATGGCAGAGAGGAGACACAACCCGCCATGAGCTTAACATCGGCGCTGGGACGCTTGCACGGCCCATAGAAAACGTGGTGGCGACCACCCTCCACGAGTGTGTACACTTGTGGAACCTTCAAAACGGCATACAGGATTGCAGCAGGGGCGGCGCATACCATAACAAAAAATTTAAGGAGGCCGCCGAGGCCCGCGATTTGAAAATCAGTTACGACCCGCGCGTTGGATGGAGCATCACCGAGCCGACCGACGCGCTGTGTGAGTTCATTTTGGAACAAGACTGGCAGGACATCAGCATGAACCGCATTGAAGATTTCTACGCCCCGCGTGGCAAGGGCGCAGGGGACGCCACGGGCAAGCCGACAGGAAGTAACCCCAACAGCCACAGCATCAAGTATGTTTGCCCCTGCTGTCACAACAGCGTGCGAGGGACAAAGGTTGTGCGCATAAAATGTGCCGACTGCGACATGATGATGACCGCACAATAAAGAGAACCGGGAGTGAAAGCTCCCGGCTTTTTGCTGCAAAATTCGGGCCGCAAGCGGCCTTACTCCATTTTGATGTCTACTATTCAAAACGAGTCAACTTTATTCGTGGTGGGGTAACAAGCTGTTACCTCACCGGTTCTTTTCTACGTTTCTACGAGCGAATGCTTTTACAAAAAGAGGACGGTGCAGGTCGTTAAAACGACTGCGCCGTCCCCGTTTTTGAGGTTTTGATGTCAACTTCTCAATTTAGGAACCGTCCCCATTTTTTCCAGGCTGAGCGCCATAGCCGCAGTCGCAATAACTGCCAATACGAATTTCTTTTTCATTTGCTAACCCCTACATTATTATAATAGGCACTGCTTTTCAAAAAACAAACTCGTAGAAGAGTGTTTCTTCTACGAGTTGCCGGTTGCTTATAATTTACTATTTTTCAAAAAGCCATTAGCAAAGGATGCCCACATCTTCCGGAGGGCAACTCTTATCAGCCTCACCGGGAATCACTGTGCCCCACCAGTCGGTGTTGGAGTCTCCACCGCTCGGCTGAGACGGCTGTGCAGGCTCGGGATTGCTCGGCTGCGCCGGTTCAGGGTTACTAGGCTGTGCCGGTGCCGGGTCAGGCTGCGCAGGAGCCGGAGCAGCAGGCTCCGGATTACTGGGCTGTACCGGCGTAACGGGAGCGGACGGCGTAGCGGGAGCAGACGGCGTAACCGGCGCAACAGGTGCCGGATTAGTCGGCGTCACGGCAGCACTGTTGCTGGAACCGCTGTTTTTATAAGTCTTGTTGCTGGTCGTGACCTTCTTCGGCTGTTCAACCGTCACTTCGTAGTTGGCGCTCTCCTCACCGGCAGTCGCCGTGATGGTTGCATTCCCAGAGGAAACAGCGGTTACCTTCCCATTGGAATCGACGGTGGCGACCTTCTCGTTGCTGGACGACCACTCGATAGGAGTCTTGGCGGTGACCTCTTCGGGAGTGACAGTCGCCTTGATGGTATGAGAGTTACCGACCGTCAGCTTGCCTTCATTGGAATCGAGCGTGATGCTTTCAACCTCATAGAACGCTTTCACATGAGTCGTCTTCTCGGTGACCTTTTCACCATCCTGCATGAGGGTCGTGGTGATGTCGCACTCACCTGCTTTAAGGACCTTCACCTTGCCGTCCTTATCGACGGTGGCGACTTCCTCATCGCTGGAAGCGAAATCAAACGAAATGTTGGACGCATCTTTCGGCTCGCATTTCGCTTCGATTGCGGTTTCATCCGTATCATTAAGCTTGACATCCAAGGTATCGGGAACCTTCAATTCTTTCGCAGACACCTTAACGGTGATGACACAGACATCCTGCATCTCGGTATCCTTGACCGTGGCGGTGATTTCAGCCTCACCGGCTGCGATTGCCGTAACGGTGCCGGTCTCATCGACCGTGGCGACACTCTCATCGGAGGAAGTCCACGCGAGCGTCAGCTTCTCAGCCGCCTTGGCAATCTTTTCATCCTGCGCAGCAGTCTCTGCCGTAGCAGACTCCCCAGTTGCGATGACAGGCGTCTTGGCGGGCGCATCCTCTGTCCCAAAATTCACCGGCAGCGTGATGCTCTCACCCTTTTCGATGGTCGCAGCATCCGGAACCGAGATGTTCGTGACCTTAACGCCGCATCCTACCAGGCTGAGCGCCATAGCCGCAGTCGCGATAACTGCCAATACGATATTCTTTTTCATAAAAACACTCCTTCTCGGCATCTAGCGCCGAGGCTACTTTTTAATTTTGCCGCCGCCACTCTATTGATAAGTGGCGGCTTTGGATTCTTTTAAATCGGGGACGGGGGAGATCGCTGCGCGACTCACCGTCCCCGATACATCACGCAGTTTCCAGATACTCCCGCAAGGAATCTGCAACTCCTTCCTGTATGGAATTGTCCCAGACTGCGTATTTGTTTTCCGGGTATCCGCCTACAAATATTGTAGCATCCGATAGTTGCCATTTTGACACGGGCTTGCCATCTTCCACCTTGATGATGGTCGGTGCACCGATACGCTTCTCCCCGACATCAATTTCATTTTTCTCCGGGTCGGAGACGGTGTACTCGGCCAGGTAGTCATCCAGCCAGGTTAGCAGTTCGGTGTAGCCTTCCCCCGCTGGTCTGGTTTGCACTGGTGCGGCAGTATCCGAGTTGTAGGTGTATATATCCCGATATAGGTCTACCTGGCAGTAGTCCATCGTGACCCCTTCACTTGTAGCAACAGCGGCAAGCACAGGGAGCAGGTTGCGACAGTAGGGACAGCGCGGATAGGCAAACAAGATATAACCGTCTTTTTTCGCGCGTGCTTCCACCGCGGTCACAGGTGATAGCGGCACCGAGAAGGACAGATTAACATCCCGGTACGTATATTCTGTGTAGCCGGGAACAGCGCGCCCATTATACGCCCGGTAACTGCGGGCAACTATTGCTCCCGGCGAGCTGCCAAGGAGTAGCAGCACAGCCATCCCAGCAGTTGCCACAGCATAGGCTATGTACGGTGCGGTGTGGGATAGTTTTTGCATCCATTTATCACCTTCCTTTTATATTATAGCACATCAGCACGTAAGAGCAAGATTCAAATCGTCTCCAGGTAGACGATTTTTCCCTTAGCAAATCGGTACAATAAATATACTTTATTGTACACGGTGGTGAGGGCAAATGCTACTACAGGAGGCAATTAAGCTGCGCATTTTGGAGCTTGCAGACGAGCGCGGCTACAGTGTCAACAAGCTGGCTGAGCGTTCCGGCATTGCACCATCTGTCCTTAAAAAGACTGTCAAGCCTTATGCTACCACTAAAAATACTTCAACTGAAATAGTTGCACGGATATGTGTGGGGTTAGGAATCCCATTTAAAACTTTTTGGGACAGCCCTTTATTTGACAATATTGAGACTAGACAACAAAAAGAGGACGAGAGCCAATAAAGGCTGTCGTCCTTTTGATGTTTACTTTTCAAACGAGGCAGGGTTAGAAAGGCATAGCGTCCGGTTCCTCAAAATCCTCCGCAGAAATTCCTTTAGGGATTTCCCCATAATCATTATCTTCTTGGGGCGTGCAGTACAACGGTTTTTTTAAGCTGCCGTTATATTGCCAGTGGGTCTTTCCGGCAATGGCAGATTTGGATTCTGCCAGCTCCCCGTAACGATATACTTCATAATGTAAAACTACTTCATCGTCCATAAGGGCGACCTTGTTTTCCTCCCACGCGAAAGTAAGTTTTACTTTAGGAAAAAGAATTGAGAGCGTATGAATAGCCTCACTTGCAGGTGCGCTATGGGTGAGAAATGCAATGCTATTTTCATTACATTCTTCAAAAGATATCACGTTTTCGTCTGTACCCCAGTGTTCCGTGCACCAGCCGGTATAAGTAGGATAGCCGTATTCCTTCCGGTTCAGCACAGCCATTTTTCCCAAAAGGAATCGGCGCTGATCTGCACGGTTAAGAACAGCAAGAAAATTTTCTTCTTCCTCTTCTGTAGGGTAAAGAACTAAATCAAGATAATGGCGGTAAAGCTTTTCGCCGCAAGAAACTTCATCATCGGGGCCAATGTTCAGGTGTACCGGCACAGCACAGATTTTATTCAAATCAATGCTCCCAATGTCATAGATGTCATCGCAGATGTACTTCATTACTTCATTGACCTGTTCCTTCGAACCGCCAATCGTGAGAGTGCTGTAAATAAAGCTTTCTTTCTTCATGGGATTTCTCCTTTGAGAGTTGTATCACCGCTCACAGCAGACGGCGGCGGATGTCTCCGCGTGCCATCCCTGTAAGCCGTGAGAGTTGTGTAATGCTGACGCCCTCTTGTGTTACCAGACGGCGCAGCAGCGGGGTTGCGGTGGATTCGGGGTAAAGCTGGATTTCGTGGCATTCCATGCCTGCCGTTGCACGTACAAAGTCACAAAGCTCAGCATCCGTAAAGGCAGGCAGCGGAGAATCCTCCAGAATGCCGCGGGCATTTAATTCTGGCTGCTGGTGGTAGTGCCGCAGCCAATCTAAATCATGCAGTGCAAGCGCGTAGCTTGTGTCTACATGACATAACGGCTTTTTTCGACTAGCAAAGTAGTCAATGTAGCTGCTCCACGGGTAGTCCTGCATATCCTGCACCATTCCGGCAGCGACCGGGTTGCGGTGGATATAGCGCAGTACCCGCAGGAAGTAGCCTTTGGTTGTGACAGGCTGGGATTTGTAACGGCCCTGGAAGAGCGGGCCTGTCCGCTGGTAGCGGCGGTTGTAGTAGGCAACGTACCGTACCCCGATGGCCTTCATCATGTGTTGCAAGGAATCGTTACAATCCTTCGCGAGCAGATGCAGATGGTTGCCCATCAGGCAGTATGCCATGATGATAAAATTTTCATCTGCGCAAAAATCGAGAATATGTAAAAAGTTCAGATTGTCGGCATCATCATTAAAGATGGTCATGCGGTTAATTCCACGGATCATGATGTGATACACGCCGCAGGACGAAAGTTTACGGGCTTTTCTTGGCATCGTCCTGCACCTCCGAGGGTGTCGTTTGGGGCGTCCATTCTTCCGGCTTGTAGGTCAGCAGTTGTATCGCCCGCGAGGCATCCCCTCGTGTCATTTTATGGGTGTCAATTTTGTAATCCGGGGCCAGCTTGTGGATAAGGGCAATTTGCTCATTGGTGATGGGTTGTCTATCCCACTTATAGCGCTGCTTTTTGTCCCAGATATGTTGATATTTAGCATGCTTCTGTTTCAAGTCCTGATACACATAGTCTAATGCAAATTGTAATGGCACCGCACTCTTGGAGCACGCTTTATTTTTCCGCAGGTACACCATGCCGTTAGTCAGCGGTTTGCTGATGCGGTAGGTTACGGTCGGGATAGGCAGTATATAGCCGCCATCCTTGAGTGTAATCCATGCGACATCATGGGTGGTAACACCTTCGCCAAGTGCCATAACGTCTACCTCCTTCTGATTTTGTATCCAGGTATCGGGAATGTCCGCACCTGTAAGTACCTTTATCGGTTCGGTTTCCTCCGGCAACTTTTCCACCTGCTCCTTTTTAGGTTTGGGAGCTAGCGGTTCCTCGCCGATTAGCGTTGCTGCCGTGCATATCGGCATCCTGGAAATGCCCACGCAATCAATAATCTTGCAGGCACTTTTTCCCGGATGCAACCGCAGGCCGCGACCTACCATCTGCGCATACAGGCCGACATTGGTTGTGGCAACCGGGCGGGCCAGCAGAACGGTTTCTGTCATCGGCAGGTCAACACCTTCCGTCAGGACAGCATAGCAGACAAGTACTTTAATTAGGCCCAAACGGTAGGCCTCCAACAGACGTCCTCTATTTTGAGTAGTGCCATCGATAAAGGCCGCGGTACTGGCACCATGCTGGGAATTGAGCAGTGCTGTCACATTTTTGCCCTCTTCAATGGATGGTGCGAAAATGATGGTCTGCCCACGTGCGTTTGAGGTGTAGGCCTCCGCGATACCCGCTGCTGTGCCAGACATAACGCGTGCTATATCTGCGGCATCATAATCGCCAGTATCCTCACGGTACTGCACTGTCCCCAAGTCATACTTGAGATTAACCTGACAAGCTTCTATAGGACTAAGATACCCGTGCTCAATGCCGTATAGGGTGTTATACTCGCACAAAATGTCGTCAAAAGCCACATCCAGGCCGACACCATCACCGCGGATTGCGGTTGCAGTGAAGCCAAAACGAACGGCATTTTTGAAGTACTCAAAAATTTTGCGGTAGGTCGGTGCAGCACTGTGGTGGGCCTCGTCGATGATGATGGTATCGATACTGTAGGGGTTGTACTTGTCGAGCCGCCCCACAAGGCTTTGCACCGAAGCGCTGATGATGGGTTCCCCGTGTGCATGTGTGGTTCCCTGCTCGATGCCGCAGGGAAGGCCTTTGAGGTATTCCAACGGCTGTATCACGAGTTCTTCCCGGTGAGATAAAATCAGTATGTGGTGGTCATTTTCCAGTACATCACAGCGGATGTACTCAGCAAAAATTCGTGTCTTGCCAAGGCCGGTTGCGATAACGCACAGGGCGGCATTTCCCTCGTAGGATTTCATACGCTGAAGGGTGTCAGCCTGATAAGGACGCAACGGTGGTGCCCGCGGGCCGTCATGGCCCTGTTGTAGAGGTGGATTTTTCATAGTCGACTCCTTGGTCACTGGTGATAGTAGTAAGCCTGAATAATTTCGTCCGACCCACTGCCATTGCGGATGATGAAGCGTCCGGGAATAGCAGGGAGCTTTGCGGCACTGCCGTCATCCAAGATAACAATGGAACTCTGTGCATCGGCAGTGTGGCCGCAAATACGACCGTCAAGCTGTGCTTTAAGACTACCCGGAACAGACCCTACGTCGGGGCGCTGAGTTGCCACAAGCAGATGAATACCGAGCGCACGGCCCAGACGGCCAATGGCGAGGAGCTTGTTCGTAATCGAGGCAACTACTGCCTTGCCATCTTTATCACGTCCAGTTGTATCGAGAATCATCGAGGTTTCATCCAGGATAACGACGATTCGATGCAGTTCTTCTCCGGTCGTCTGGACATATTCCTCAAGATTTGCACAGCCAGCGATAGAAAACTCTGTACGGCGATGGTTAAGCTCATGTACAACACTGTCAAGCATCTGCTCAAGGGCAGCATCATCATCTGCATAATGCCCCGTCTTACGATATTCGGGGCCGAAGTCCACACCTTTATAATCGGCGAGGTAGATGTCGTAGCCTTTTTGCGACAGCTGGTAGAGAATCAACAGTGCCAACTGCGTCTTACCCATGCCGGTGGCAGCAGCCAAAAGCCAATGAGGCAGCTGGCTAAAATCAATGCTAACGGGAATGCCTGCCGCATTGATGCCCAAGACGATTTTTGTGTCGCTATCGTCCATATATGTATCTGCCCACGGGATTAGCCGCCCCATAAGGTTGCACCCGGCAACAACACGAAGGTCAAAGAGCTGGTTGTTGCTGCCCTGAGTGATAGAGAGGACGGTCACATTAAGTGCGGATTCGATTGTTGTCCGATTGTCTTCCCAGTATTCGAGCGGGCAGCCTTTAAGGCTGAAAGTAAGCTGTTGAATATTACCATCCCTGTTGGCCTTAACTAGCAGTGGTGCTTCATGCGCCTGGTTGCAGATACCAGCACGCGAAAAATCGTCGTAATATGACCAACTGTGGGGGATATAACCAAAGAGGTAAATGACGCCAAGGCACTCTGCCAGCCATGCAATTACCCGAATAAAATTAACGAACGGTCTAAATACTACCGAAATCACGTCCTCGCCAGAGCCGCCCGAAACCATAATCAGGGCGGCAACTGCGAGTGCGAGGCACAGCAGCACATATTGCTGTGCGGTCTTTGAATCGGTTTGAATACGTCTAAGCCCATTGTGGAACGTATTCATGATATAATTTTTTTCCGTCTGCCATTGCAGGCGATCAGAATCATTACGCATGATTAAATCTCCTTTCAAAATAAATGCCCGTATAGCCTGATAGCACAGCTTTCATCCGCTAGAACGGACAATCATCAATCTCTATTTGCTCAAATGTCGGTGTGGTGCAAGGGTGAAAATACTCGTGAACCGTATAGTCCTTGTGACTGCCGTCGAGGTCAAAAACCCGAACGCAGTTGATGCGCCGCAAGAGCGCGTCCCAAGCCTCCGGCTTTTCGTGCTGCTCGGAAACATACTGCTTCTCCAACGGCAAGTTGGAAATGATGTATGCTTCCGTGTAGCAAGCCTGCTTGTTAGCATACCTACAGGGTAATTCCAAAGGATAGCCATCCAGGTATTGCAGCATGCTATTAAGGGGCAAGCTACTGTGGAACTCATCGAAGAGCATCACTTTCTGCCCCCGGTAGCCATCAAAAGGATGGTGATAGTCAGACACCGCGTAGCAGTTTGAGTATCCGCATCCTTCTTTTACCGACCTAGTTTTTCCTGTGCCAGTAGGGCCAAAGATATAGGTGACTGTCATCTGGCGAAATACATTGCGGTATTTCTCCTCCAGGATGGTCTGCCTTGTCCGGTCAATGTGGGAGATATCTCGCAGGTATTCCGGGTGCTCACCCAGAATTTGCGCATTGTCTGCCCCGGATGCAATCAGTGCATACAGAGTCCGTAAGTCGTTACGGTCGCCCTGCTTGCTGTCAGGGGGTAAACTGCCACTTTCTTCAAACGTGTCAGAGTAGTTTATCCCTTCATGTACTTTTCCCTTGGAGTCGGTATACTTGTAGTGACCGTTTGCATCCTTGTTATACTTAGCACCCTCTTTACGGATGTAAGCATAGTTTTCGGAATTTTTTCCCCATTGAGGCACTTCGATGTGCGCAGTAGGAAACTTGTTCTTTAGGGTTGTGAACATTACAGGATTTTCATATACTAAAAATAAGTGTATGTGATAGGTTTCCTCTTGCCCCACTTCATCAGCCATGCACCAATAAAGGAGCTTGGCTCCTTTTTCAAGAGCAGCCTTGATAACATTATGATCATAGCCATGCTCTTGTGGATTGTTGATTGTCAGCTGGTAACGGCGTGTCGCGTAACCTTTTGCCATATAGTGTACCCAGTACACTACGGACACAAAGCCGCTGTGTACGCTTTAAAGCTTATAGTTATAGGCTTTATGGACTGTACACACAGGTATGGAGGTAATACTAGCTCCATACCTGTGTGGCGGCTTTAAGTCCATAGCGTACGCTTGTCGTTATAAAATTTTCAAGGTGCTGTATGGGTGTTGATTGGTTTACCTCAAAAATGAGACAAGCCCCATTTTTGAGGTGAGGCCGCTAACGCGTCCTACAGTGTGCTTGGAAACCTTAGTCGAGCACCACAATGTTCTCAGGCTTACGGTACTCGTTGTAGAAAATCTTCACTTCGCGTCCCATCAGGTCATGAAGGTTGATTTTAAGTTCGGCCATCTTAGCGTCAGAGAGATACATATCCCTGACGAAGACGCCCTCCCCGTTCTGGGAGGCAATCTCCGTTGCGAGGTAGATGCGGCAGCCGGTGACGGGACGGCCTTCTTTCGTGACAAAGTCACTGCGTCTATAACCAATGATTTTCATGGTTATTTCCTCCTTGGCATTATCGTTATGTTGTTTCCGAAGTACTGTCCTCGCCATTGGTAACTAAGGAATGGTGCCGGATAGATGCAACCAAAAGCAAGTGTGTCGAGCACTGCTGTTGATAGAACCAAACGACATTTCTGTCACCTCCCTTTTCTGATGGAGGAAACGTAAAGCAATATGACAACCGAGAGGATGTATCTTGCTTGTTCGCTCCCTGTGCTTATAATTCTACTCAGTTCGCAAGGGTGGACAATAAAGAAAAGACGAACTTCATTACAAATTTCTTGAATGAAGCTCGTCTTTATAAAGTGCTTTTTTATTTGGTTTGGCCGTTAGATAAGAGCATCCGCTTTGCTCTACCTAATGAAAGTCTTTCATCAAGCAAGCTGTCAAGCAGAGCAGGAACGCCGTCCATGTCTCCATCCATCGGGTGCATATAGACACCATTAACACCAGGATGTGTATGACCAACTAACTCCTCGTAAACCCAGTTGCTAAAGTGATTTTTGTAGATTGAGCTAAAGGTATGTCGCAGCTCATACGGCGTAATATAAGGGATACCGTTATACCTGCAATAGATCCCCCAGCGTTTACGGTAGCATAGTTGACCAGTGCTTCCAAAGACCCTCTCATGAGGGTCTAACGGAGTGACTCGATAGACTTGTTGACTTTCTAAAAGCATACGTGTATATCGAGTCTGCGGGAAGTCGCGTGCGGCAAATTCGTTCTTCCCATTTGTAGTGATGCCTTTAGCATTGATGGCACGGCGTATATGTATATAATCATTGTCAATATCGCCCCACTCAAGGCCCATCAATTCACCAGGACGTAACCCTGTAACGACTTGGAATCGATATGCATAGATTAAGCTGTCTTGACAAATCGTACCATTATAAGGCACCTGAGATTCGGTGAATAAGATGTTAAGCGAAGAAACGTCAAGTGCTTGCTTTTGACCTTTTTTGGCGTTTGAGGGAATTTTAATGTTTGATGTACGCAAATCGTTCCGGATATCGGCACAGTCCAAATAATTACAGAATCCAGATAAATCGCCGCGTATATTTTTAAGACTTTTTTGACTAAGATTGTGCTTTCTGTATGCGGTATAGATAACTCGCTTTAAATCCTGCTTAGTTAGTAGCATAACCGGGACTTTGCCAATTATAGGTTTAATGTGGTTGTTATACCTGTTGCGGATGGTGTAGATGTTTGTGGTTTCGAGTGCCTTATCTTGGAGGTAGCGCTCAAACACGGTATCAACCGTTGTACGTTCGCTGACGCTAAATGGGCAAGCTCCAGACAACCACGAGGTTGCATTTTGGGCGCAGATCTTTCGGCCTTTGTCACCCGGGACGCTTGAATAAAAAGACTTTCGGACACCGTTCTTTTGGAGGTTGATTTTCCAAACGTGCTTTTTCTCAACCCAGATTGCGCGAGAAATCATTTTACTTTGTGTGGTATACATGCGGACTCCTTAGAGCCGGCCATTTTATGTGACTGGCTCGATGAAAATAGTGTAGTAATCGTCCTTATTGATATTCAACAACCTTCCGATGCGTGCGATTTCCTCTGCCGAAAAGAGCGAATATCCGTTCATCTTCTGCGACAATGCTTGCGGGGAAATGCCGATGGCCTCCGCGACATTGTAGCAGGTAAAGCCTGCGCGGATGATTTCGGACCGCAAATTCAAATATTTGCCTTTCATGATAATAATCTCCTTTGAGTAATTTTCAGTAGGTGGCTTTATTATCATGATATTCAGTTCGCACGTACTGGCAAGAGGGGTATCACCAACTTTTTTATTTATTCTTGCAAGCAGGTGATGTACCACACTTTTTATATGAAGAGTACCACACTTTGTACCACACAGATATAAAAATACCCTTTAATGAAATCCATACCAGTGATAAAATTATCGTTAGTACGTATTGCATTAAAGGATATTTGTAGAATGATAGAAGTTCGATTCCCGTACGGGTCACCAAAAAGCACTATCTCAAATGAGGTAGTGCTTTTTTCTTGTGCTATAAACTTTTAAGGGAGTAGAGGAGTACGGGAATCGAACAGCCCGGGCCCCGCGTCCAGCGTCCCGCGGGGCAAAAACAGCCCCGCGGGCTGTTTTTAGGGCGCGGGAGATGGACGGGAGGGTCACCAAAGGGGCTGTTGTACATCCCCTCGTTTTCTTTTGCCTATTCCTCCGGCCTGACCACCGTTACGGTACACTGCGCTGTAAACCCGCCGCAGTCGGCGGTCAGGGTCGTGGTGCCGTAATTCACGGGGACGAGCCAGGAGCCGTCGAAGCGGGCGATGCGCTCGTCGGCGATGTGATAGGTCACGGCGGGGTGGTCGGTGGTGTCCTCCGGCAGAAGATGGCAGACTGCGCCGACGCGGCTGGCGTAGGCGTAGTCGGACTCGCGCGTGCCGTCGGCGGTGATCCAGGTCACAAGCTCGTCGTCAAAATACAGCGTGTAGTCGTCCAAAGCAATGCCGCGCAGCGGGCTGGACACCTGCACCGGGCAGCTGGCGGAAATTTTCCCGTCGGCGCTTTGCAGCGTCAGGGTGGTCGAGCCGCCGCGCAGACCGGTCACAATGCCGCTGGGGTCGACCTCGGCAATCGTGTCATCGGCCACAGACCAGCGCCACTCGGTCAGGGCGGCGCGGCGGGGGCTGACCTCACGCCCGTCGGCATCCTCGTAGAGGACGGCGGTCTCGGCGGTCTGGGTCTTTTCGACCTGCACGGTGTCGGGCAAGGTCACGGCGGCCACCGGCGCACCGCAGGCCGTCAGGCTCAGCAGCAGGGCGGGCAGAACAAAAAACAGCGATTTCATGCAAAAGCCCCCTTTTGGCAGTATCATACCACAATGCGCCGCCGCAGGCAACTGTTGCACTTTTGGGCAAATGCGTGTACAATAAACTATATACTTTTGCAAAAGGGGGGCCGGGCATGGAGCGGACGGCGGGCGGCATCACCTACACGCTGACGCGGCGGCGGGTGCGCAACATCAACCTGCGCGTGCGGGCCGACG
>ERZ772818.1379-NODE-1379-length-21205-cov-5.674374_pt1 | contig 21205 bp, 14 predicted proteins | sample MGYA00580837_ERZ772818 | MGnify/ENA primary metagenome ERZ772818 (study PRJEB29015, sample SAMEA2737671) | human gut metagenome | biome: human gut; feature: human-associated habitat; material: faeces | place: China | collected 2012 ...
CGGCCTACGACCTGTTTGCGGTGCTGCGTCCGGTATTCATGCGCGACCAGCTGGCTGGAAGCATTATATACGACAACAGCTTAGAGTATCTGCGTCTTTCATCCAGGCAGAGCAGTGACTATGACGTATGGGCGTTCATGGCCGTTCCGTTTGTGGTGAATGGGAAACAGTACAAGCTGTCCGACCTTGCCGTGCTTGCCAAAAGCCAGGCTCCCAAACAGGTGGCGAAGGAGAACCAGCAGTACCGTCTGTGTCTGCAATATGAGTATATCGGCTCGTCGGAACAGGGAAGGAAGCTGCTGGAGAAGGATATAGAGCTTATGAAGAAGCGTCTGCCCATGGGGTATACCGTGGAGAGTGACAGCGCTTACTGGAGCTGGAGCAGGGATGACAACAGCCAGTACCGGCTTCTGCTGATAGTCATCTCCATCATCTTCTTCATATCGGCCATCCTGTTCGATTCGCTGAGCCAGCCGCTTGCCATCATCTTCGTGATACCGGTATCGTACATCGGGGTGTTCCTCACTTTCTATCTGTTCGACCTGAACTTTGACCAGGGAGGCTTCGCATCCTTCGTGCTGCTATGCGGTATTACGGTGAACGCAAGTATCTACATCCTGAACGAGTATAATGCCATACGAAGGAATTTCCCGAAACTCTCTCCGCTGAGGGCCTATACCAAGGCATGGAATGTGAAGGTCATCCCCATCTTCCTGACAGTGATGTCGACTGTCCTCGGCTTCGTGCCGTTCATGATAGGCGAGAAGACTCCGTTCTGGTTCCCTCTGGCTGCCGGAACAATAGGCGGACTGGTGATGTCGGTAATAGGTATCTTTATCTATCTGCCGGTATTGAGTGTGTCGGGGACGGTAAGGAAACAAATAACCCCAAATATATCGTAATGTTACACTTGTTGGTTGACTCTGCCTTCCTTACAAAAATCATCAGCCATACAATAAATCTCTGTAATTTTAGAATTTGGGAACATAGTGGTAATTGTTTAAATGTTATAATTCAGAACTATGAATTGTCTGAAAAAAAGTACGAATTTCGGACAAAATTGGATGCCATGGTACTATCAAAAGTCATAAAAGAACACATAACCAGGAACGGAGAGAATAAGATATACACTGTTTCTGATTTTGCAGACTTGAACAACGATATGCTTGTTACAAGAGTGCTGTCAAGGCTGAAGGAAGAACAGTTCCTTATCAGGCTTTCACAAGGCATATACCTGTATCCGAGCAGGAACAGGTTTGGAATTTGCAAGCCGAGCATTGATCAGATAGCCAATGCAATAGCTGAAAAGGATCATTCAAGGATAATACCTTCCGGCCTCACTGCCCTGAATGAACTGGGTTTGTCTACACAGGTGCCAATGAATGCAGTGTACATAACCAACGGAACTCCGAGAACCATAAAACTAGGCAACCGTTCAATCACATTCAAGAAAGGGACACCAAGATACTTTGCCTATCAAAGCCGTGCTTTCACTATGGTTGTTACAGCCCTTAAGGAAATAGGTGAAGATAAGGTAAGTGATGAAGTTCTCCTAAAGATAAAATCGATACTTGATACGGAAGAAAAGGAAAAGGTAAACCATGACTATAGGATAGCACCGCAATGGATCAGAAAGAAACTCAAAACCGTTTTATATGGGAACAACTGAGAAGACAATATGGATAAACCTGCCGGAAGATGAAAAACTAACAATATTGAGTAACATCGCCGAAGAAAAGGGTAAAGATAGAAATAAGCTGCAGGTCTATGTTTGAACCGTTTGAGAACGTGGAAATGCGGTCAATGATAGAAGATGCGTATCCGGAAGAGTCTTTTGCATATCCTAAGTTTAGTGTTCCGACAGTAATACCAGGCAGAACCTTTCTGGAAAAGGTGTTCCTGCTTCACGAAGAGTTTAATAGGCCGGGCGGCTGTACGAGACTTGACAGACTGACAAGACACATGTATGATATAGAAAAGATGATGGACCGGGACTTTGCCAGGGAAGCGATGAACGATTCAGGAATGTATGAGGAAATTGTAAAACACCGCCAAAACCTGACAGCATGGAGTGGCCTGGACTATAAACTGCATAAACCGTCAACCATTGATTTTATACCAGATGAGACAATAAGAAAAGAACTGGAAAAAGACTATTTCAAGATGCAGGAAAGTTTCATTTATGGTCAATCATTATCCTACGAAGAATTGATAGCAAGATTAAAAGAGCTGCAAGAACGCTTCAGGTCATTGACTTGGGAAAAAGAAAGTAATTTCTTTAAGGAGGAGGATAAATACAAGATATTTTATCTGCCTGTACTGAGCGTGTCGGGGACGGTAAGGAAACAATTATTTTCATATAGCAAAATGAAACGAATAGCCAAAAATATATCGTAATGTTACACTTGTTGGTTAAAATATTTGTGTAATAGAAAGACTTTAGTTAATTTTGTTTGAATTTTTGAGATTAGTTTTCTCCAGTCTGAACACCAGCGTTTTCTTTAAAAATCTTTCATAAGCATTGTTTAGGCTTAAAATTCTAATAATATGGAAAAAAACTCGAATAAAATTACGAAAGAGATACTGTTTCGTCTGTCTCAGGATGACGAAACAGCTTTCGATGTTATTTATTGGAGTTATAATACCCATGTCTATAATTTTGCCAATTCGCTTCTTTATTCACCTTCGGCTGCCCAGGATATTACTCAGAACGTATTTCTGAAAATCTGGGAAAAACGTCATGAAATAGACCCTGAACAAAATTTTAATGCTTATTTGTTTACCATTGCCCGCAATCTGGTTTATAAGGAAACCGAACACCGTTTGCTTGCAGAGCAGATAACTTTGGAGTTGCGTGAAGGCCGTGATGAAGCCGATTGTTCTACCGAACAGGAACTCGATATGCATTTCACCGAAGCTTATTATCGCCGGCTTGTAGAAGCACTGCCTCCGGCTCGTCGTGAAATATTCAAGCTCAGCCGCTTTCAAAGAATGTCTAATAAGGAAATAGCTGCGAGGCTTTCTCTTTCCGAAAAGACTGTCGAAACGCAACTTTATCGTGCTACAAGTTATCTGAAAAAATACTTGCTTACGGAAGAAGGAGCAGGAATGATTATACTATTCTTGGTAAATCAGTGGTGAACCAACAACATACTTTGTTAAGACTAATATATGACTATGAATACTGTTATGTTTACGAAAAACTTTATAATCTATACTTCATTGGGAATTGCAGGAGCTGCTTCTACTTTGTCAGCTCAACCCTCTTTTAATGTCGTTTATATTTTGGCCGATGATATGGGATATGGAGACATTTCTTGTTACAATCCATCTTCTAAAATCTCTACGCCTACTCTCGATGCCTTAGCTGCTTCCGGTATGATTTTTACGGACGCACATAGTAATTCGGCAGTAAGTACTCCTACCCGTTATGGAACATTGACCGGCTGTTATTCTTTCCGTTCACCCATGAAAAAAGGGGTACTGACAGGATATTCGGCCCCACTGATTGAAAAGAATCAGGAAACGGTCGCTTCTTTATTGCAAAGAAACGGTTATCAGACTGCGTGTATCGGAAAGTGGCATTTAGGATTAAACTGGACGAAGAAAGATCAGTCAAAACCGCTGTTTACAGGTAGTGAATGGGATTTGGGAGATACTTCCAACATCGATTATACAGCTCCGATATCAGGAGGTCCTACTGATTGTGGTTTTGATTACAGCTATATTTTGCCTGCATCATTGGATATGTCACCTTATGTTTACATAGAAAATGGACATATCACAGCTCCGGTGACTCGTTTTGCGAAAGACTATAAGGAAGAAGGAGTACGTGGAGCACACTACCGTCACGGAGATTTGGCAGAAGATTTTCATCACGATGAATGTCTGTTTCAATTTACCCAAAAATCGGTCGATTATATTCTTGACGCTTCCAAGCAGGAAAAACCTTATTTCTTATATTGTGCATTAACGGCTCCTCATTCTCCCTGGATGGTGAGTGAGGAATTCAAGGGACGCTCACAAGCCGGTGTATACGGTGATTTTGTTTGCATGGTTGATGAGGCCGTTCGCCGTTTGTGTGAAGCTGTAGAAAAAAGTGGAGAGGCAGACCGTACAATAATCATATTTACGACGGATAATGGAGCTATGTGGCAGGCTGCCGATATCGCAGAAACAGGGCATTATGCCAATGGGGGCTGGAGCGGAGCTAAGTCTGATTTATGGGAAGGAGGTCATCGGGTACCTTTAATTGCTTCTTGTCCGGGAGTTATTCCTCAAAACACGAAATCGGATGCACTGGTCAGTTCTGTAGATTTATTTGCAACTTTGGCCGAAATGAATCAGTTCACAATACCCGAAGGAGCAGCAAAAGACAGCTATAGCTATTGGCAAGTATTAAGTGGCAAACAAACGGACATCAATCATTCTTCCAGAACTTCTTTAGTTTATCATTCAGACAGTGGAAAGCTGGCACTGCGCAAGGGAGAGTGGGTATTGTTGGACTGTAAAGGTTCCGGTGGATGGTCGTTGCCTGAAAATGATGCTGACCCAAATGTAACGGTACAATTGTATAATTTGAAGACAGACCGTGCACAGAAAAAGAATGTGGCTTCTCTCTATCCGGAGAAAGTCAAGGAACTGAAAGCCGAATTGGATTTGCTTCGGGAGTAAATACTTTAGGGCGTTTCAGTAAAGGGTATATTATATTTGAATCCTTATATAAAATTTAAAGAATACAACTACTAATACTATTATTATGAAGAAAATTTTAAATGCAAGTTTCGGTTGTCTGCTTGCTTTGTGTCTGCTTGGAGGTGGCACTTTCTCGTCGGTACAAGCTGAGACTGTACAGAAAAAAGAGAGTTTTCAAGTCGGTAAACAAGCTTTTCTGCTGAATGGGAAACCTTTTATCATTAAAGCTGCCGAGATTCATTATCCCCGCATCCCGGAACCCTATTGGGAACATCGCATCCTTTTGTGCAAGGCTTTGGGTATGAATACCATCTGTCTGTATGTGTTTTGGAATCTGCATGAAACAGAGCCAGACCAATTTGATTTTTCCGGAAATAAGGATATTGCAAAATTCTGCCGTCTGGCCCAGAAACACGGCATGTATGTAATTGTCCGTCCGGGTCCTTATGTTTGTGCAGAGTGGGAAATGGGGGGATTGCCCTGGTGGCTGTTGAAGAAAAAAGATGTACAGCTTCGTACGCTTGACACTTATTACATGAGCCGGGTTGAGAAATTTATGAAAGAAGTAGGCAAACAATTATCCGGCCAGCAGATAACCAAAGGTGGCAACATCATTATGGTACAGGTAGAAAACGAGTATGGCTCTTATGCTACCGACAAACCTTATGTATCCGCCATACGCGATATCGTCCGTAAATCCGGTTTTACTGAGGTCCCCTTGTTCCAATGTGACTGGAGCTCTAACTTTATGAACAATGCATTGGATGATTTGCTTTGGACAGTAAATTTCGGGACTGGAGCCAATATAGATGCCCAGTTTAAAAAGCTGAAAGAAGCTCGCCCGGATTCACCGCTTATGTGCAGCGAGTTCTGGAGTGGCTGGTTCGATCATTGGGGACGCAAGCATGAAACCCGTGATGCCTCTACGATGGTTTCAGGAATAAAAGATATGCTGGACCGCAATATATCTTTCAGTCTTTACATGACACACGGAGGAACTACCTTCGGATGGTGGGGCGGTGCCAATAATCCTCCTTATTCGGCTATGTGCAGCTCTTACGATTACGATGCTCCTATCAGCGAGGCAGGCTGGACTACCCCAAAATATTATCAGTTACGCGAACTGCTTCAGCGTTATCTGCCAGAGGGAGAAAAGCTGCCAGAACCTCCTGCAGCTATCCCGGTAATCAGTATCCCTGCTATTACTGAATGGAAATCAGCTCCCTTGTTTGATAATCTGCCCGAGCCGAAACTCTCGGATGCAATTCTTCCGATGGAAGATTTAGGCCAAGGATGGGGAACTATTTTGTATCGTACCACATTGGACACAGATATAGAAGACACTCTTTATATTGATGAAGTGCACGACTGGGCTCAGGTATTTGCCGACGGAAAACTCTTGGGACGTATGGACCGCCGTCGTGGAGAATTCAGTTTGCCTTTGACCGGAAAAATAGCGAAAGGAACTCGTCTGGATATTTTGGTTGAGGCCATGGGCCGTGTGAACTTTGATAAATCCATACACGACCGTAAAGGAATTACCCGCAGTGTTGAAGCTATGGTTCGAGGCCGGAAAACTCCGTTGAATAACTGGAAAATCTATAACCTTCCACCATTTTATGACTTTGTGGCCGACAAGCATTATCAATCCCAGCGTTCAGTATCGTCTCCAGCCTATTATAAAGCGACATTCACTCTGGATAAAGTAGGAGATACATTCCTTGATATGCAGACTTGGGGAAAAGGTATGGTTTGGGTAAACGGTCATGCTTTAGGACGTTTCTGGGAAATCGGTCCTCAGCAGACACTTTTTATGCCTGGATGCTGGCTTAAGAAAGGAAAGAATGAAATTATTGTACTCGACTTGAAAGGTCCTTCACAGACGGTTGTCCGCGGATTGAAGCAGCCTATACTGGATATGCTCCGGAAAGAGCAAATCCGTTCCGGACGCGTCAATAAAAATGATTTAAAGATGGAAAAGCTGGAAACGGCTCACCGTGGCACATTTAAAAAAGCTAACGGCTGGCAGGAAGTGAAGTTTGCCGGTGTGAAGTCGGGACGTTATTTTTGCTTGGAAACACTTTCTGGTTTTGGAACAGACAAGCAGACTGCGATAGCAGAACTGGACGTATTGGACAAGTCGGGTAAGCCGGTGTCGCGTGAAAAATGGCAGATTGTTTATGCCGACAGTGAAGAAACAGAGGGTGGAAACTATACAGCCGAGAAAGTATTTGATTTACAGGAAAGCACTTATTGGCTGACGAAGAAAGGCGCAGCATTTCCGCACTGCATCATTATTGATCTAGGAAAGCAATACGAAATAGGCGGTTTCCGTATGTTGCCCCGTGCTGAAAAAGGAGCTCCTTCTGTTCCTGGAAACTATCAGGTACGTGTAGGAAATGCCGTAAAATGAAATATGCAGATTTTAGTCTATTGAAAAACAAGTAAAAAAACATGAAAACCATAAAACGCATTATTTATAGCAGCTCATTGCTTTTGCTGAGTGCAACCCCTTTATATGCCCAGCAGGAAATGAACAAAATGTGGGGGGAAAGTCAGCAGGCCAAAGAATTGTCGGTAACTGATGAACGTGGCCGTCTGTTTGAATATGGCAACTATGCAATGTTTATACACTGGGGACTTTATTCGCAACTGGCAAATGTGTGGAACGGAAAAACTTATTATGGCATTGGAGAATGGCTGATGGATATCAACATGGCCAATGCCGATAAGAATGAGTATAAAGCCACGGCAAAAACCTTCAACCCCGTGAAATTTGATGCCGAAAAAGTAGCTTTGCTGGCAAAGGCTGCCGGAATGAAATACATTATTATTACCAGTAAGCATCACGATGGCTTTGCCATGTATCATTCGGCCTGTGATGCCTTCAACATTGTAGACGCTACTCCTTTCAAGAGAGACCCGATGAAAGAATTTTCGGAGGCATGCAAAAAACACGGTCTGGGATTTGGGTTCTATTATTCGCATAATCAGGACTGGACCACACCGGGAGCTTCCGGTGCCCCTCGGGTAGATGCTGCAGGCAATCCGAAAACATTCGAAGACTATTTCCGTGAAAAGTGCCTTCCGCAGGTCGAAGAGATAACCAGCAACTATGGTGATATTGAGCTGGTATGGTTTGACACTCCGGGAAGTATTCCTCAGGAATATGCTCAGAAGCTGGTTGATGTAGTGCGTAAAAACCAGCCGAATGCTTTAGTTTCGGGCCGTGTCGGATATAATTTAGGCGACTATATGACACTGGGTGACATGGAAGTTCCGTTAGAGAACATCGACGGTTTGTGGGAAAGTGTTGATGTAACGAACGATGCATGGGGCTATGCCTGGTACGACCAGAACTGGAAGTCTCCCAAACTGATTCTGAAAAACCTGATTTCAACAGTGGCCAGAGGAGGTACTTATATGCTGAATGTAGGGCTTGACGGAACCGGTGACATACCCGATATGGTATCGAAAACTTTACAAGCTTCCGGAAAGTGGATTACCCGTTATCCGCAAGTAATTTACGGAGCCGGTGCTTCTCCCTGGAAACATGCATTGCCATGGGGAGATGTCGTATGCAATCAAGGTAAACTTTATCTATGTGTGTACGATTGGCCGACATCCGGAAAATTATATTTACCCGGACTACGGAATAAAGTGAAATCGGCATCTGTATTGCAGGAAGATGGCAAAAAGCAGCGTATCCGCTGTCGTCAGGAGAATGGATGGACAGAATTTCAAATTCCCTATAAACAACCTGATGCTTTGGTCAGCATTATAGAGCTGGTACCGGATGGTACTGAAATTTCGGTAGATAATATTCAGGCAGTTGACCCGGAAATGGGAATTAAAGACCTGTCTGTCAAGTTTGCCCAAACAGAATCTTGCGATGTCTACAAGTCCAGCTGGATGGAGAAATTCGGCGAGTGGAAACATGTTTACTGTACCGGTAATTTAAACCGTGGAGGAAAACTGACTTGGACGCTGGCTGTAAATACTCCGGGGGTATATCATTTGGAAGTCAAAGCCAGAGGCAAGGGGCGTGTTGTGTGGAAAGCAGAAACAGATGAAGGGTATGCTATCCAGAATCAGCAGGGAGTTTCTGATATATTCTGCAATCGTCCTATCGGCTGGATTCGGATTGATAAGGCTGGAACGCATACTATTACTGTAAAACAGTTGGAAGGCGGAGCTGTAGATTTGTCGGCTATAACGCTTGTGCCTGTGGAATTTGAATGATATGAAGTGCTGCTTTAACTGTGAACTAATGTTAAAGTAGCACTTTTTTTGATTCCTTTGTAAGGGATTTAATGTTTTCAAGGATATACAATACAAAGTCGGAAAAAATGGACTATATAGAATTATTAGATAAATATATGCAAGGTGCTACTTCTCCCGAAGAGGAGAAGCAGCTATTGCAGTGGATACAAAATAATAGCTATGCCCGCGCTACTATTCTTGCACACTATGAAAAACACTGGGCCAGACATTCTCGTGATGAAGTTCCCGCAGAACTTCAACACGAGATGTTGATGAATATCAAAAGAAAGATGCATGCTCAGCCTGCATCTGGAATCAAAAATATACAGATAGGTAATAAGGGTAAAAAGAATTTATGGTTAGAGGTTATGAAATATGCGGCGGTGATACTGGTGACCATTAGTGTTGCAGTATCCTCCACATATTTTTATCTCTCGCCTGCTGAATCGGAGGGAGAATCCTTTATTGTTTATGCAGATAAGGGACAACGCAGTAATGTTGTGCTGCCGGATGGAACTAAAGTTTGGCTGAATTCGGATTCCCGTTTGGAATACGACACGCATTATGGCCAGAAAGAGCGAAAAGTGAAGCTCACTGGTGAGGCTTATTTCCAAGTTGCAAAGGATGCTGACCGTCGTTTTCTGGTGCATACAGATATAATGGATGTGGAAGCTTTGGGAACGGCTTTTAATGTACAAGCCTATCCGGACGATGCTGAAATTGTCACGACATTGGTTGAGGGAAAAGTACGGGTTTCTGCAGGAGATAACGAAGTGGTACTTTTGCCTAAGCAGCTGGCTTCTTACGGACGAAATGGAGGACTAATGAAAGTCAGTAAAATGGAAAATACGGATTATGCTACCGGTTGGATGAAGGGGGAATTTGCTTTTAGCGGTGCCAGCTTGCAGGAAATAGCCAAAGAATTGAGCCGGATGTATAATATGAAAATACAGTTCAAGTCCGAAGAAATTAAAAAATATCATTTTTCAGGTGTTATTCAAAATAACAGTCTGACCAATGTGCTGGAAATAATTGGCTTGACTTCGCCTGTGGTATATGAAGTACGTAATGACTCGATAATACTTGATAAACAAGAATAAAAATAAGAACCTTAAAACTAAGAAAACATGAAAATAAAGAAAAAAGGACCTTGAAAAAAACAGAGGAGGAGTAATACCTGTACAGCCTCCTCCTCCTTACTGGCATTAAGCAAAAATCGGTCGTATAAAGGAGAAGGTAACTTGGCGGTTCATCCAATCTCTTTTACGGACGGATTTTGCTTGCAAAATTACGCATAAAAACGAAAAACACATTAAAAATCAATGTAAAGATGAGTAATATCAAGCATTATTTATCGAGATCTTGCCTTTGTGGCCTTTTGCTGGCGGCAAGTTTGAATTCTTATTCTCAAATTACACTGAATGCTAGGGGTGCTTCAGTAAAGTCGTTAATTCATCAGATTGAAACTCAGTCCGATTATCGTTTCTTTTTTGAAGATGGACTGTCTGGCCTTTCTAAAAAAGTAAATATCAATGCAAAAGACCAGTCTATCACACAGGTTATGGATGCCATTTGTAGCCAGGCCGGTATTGGCTATACGATCAAAGGAGATAATCAGGTAGTAGTTCATGCCCAAAAATCAGTCACAGCATCTGCTCAACAGTCGGCACCGAAGAAAATTAAAGGTGTGGTAAATGATCCTACAGGAACTCCGGTAATCGGTGCTAATATTCGTGTAAAAGGAACTAGTACAGGAACTATTAGTGATATTGATGGAAACTTCGTTTTAGAGGTAGATGGAAATGCGGAATTATTGGAAGTTTCGTATATCGGTTATAAAACCCAGAATATTCCTTTGAAAGGGAAAAAAGAATTTAAAATTGTATTGAAAGAAGATACTGAAACCCTGGATGAAGTTATTGTAGTAGGTTATGGTACAACTTCCAAACGTAAGACAACAGCGGCAATTACATCTGTTAGTGCAGAAGATATCGCAAAAGTTCCTGTAGCAGATGTTACTCAGAGTTTGGCAGGACGCGCGCCAGGTTTGATTATAACTCAATCTGGGGGTGGTGTAGGTACAACAGCAAGTATTTCAATTCGTGGTGGCGGAACTCCTTTGTTTGTTATTGATGATATTGTTTCTGAAAGCCGTGACTTTGAAAATTTGAATCCGGAAGATATTGAGCAGCTTACTATATTAAAAGATGCTTCAGCAACAGCCGTTTATGGTGCTCGAGCAGCTAATGGTATTGTTATGGTTGTAACCAAACAGGGTAAAGCTGGAAAAATGAATGTTAATTATAATTTTAATTATAATTTTAGTCAACCAACTTATCTGCCGGAAAAGGTAGGATCTTATGATATGTTGAATTATCAGAACATAGCTCAGCGCAATGATAGAATGGAACCTACGACTTCTGCAGAAGATTTGCAAAAGTATAAGGATGGTTCTGATCCATATAATTTCCCGAATACAGATTGGCGTGAATTATGTTTGCGTAATTTCTCACCTGAACAGAGACACAATTTATCTATTAGTGGAGGTAGTGAAAATATAAAGGTATATACTGGACTTGGGTATTATGATCAGGAATCTATCTATCGGACAAATGCTCATAATATGCAGCGTTATAATTTTAGAAATAATATTGTTGCAACTTTCAAGGAAATTGGCTTGAAGGTGACCAGTGGAATTGATGCATATATTTGGAAAATGAAGCAACCTGCAACACATCAAGGTACTGGTATGTGGGTTGTTTGGTCACATCTTGCAATGATGAAACCAACCCAGTTGGCTTATAATAAGGATGGACAAATATTTAGTGGAACAGTTGATTCTCCATTAATCGATTTGAGTTCAGATGGAGGGTATTATCGACAGGAGAGAACTTCTGTACGTGGCAATTTAGGACTGGAATGGGATGTTCCTCATGTTCCTGGTTTGAAGTTTAAAGCTTTAGGAAATTATACTATAATAAATGACCGCGATAAAACTTGGACTAAAACACCTTATGCATACGATTTAGAGGGTAATCCAAATACGCCAGGAAAACCAAATTTGAGTAAAAATACTTATTATCATAATAACTTTACAACTCAATTCTTTGCTGATTATAACCAGACCTTCAATTCGTTGCATACAGTTGGTGCTACCTTTGGTATGGAGGCGAGTGGTAGTGATATAGATAATAATTCTCTTTCTAGACAGGAGTATTTGTTAGATATAGATCAAATTAACTTTGGTCCTGTGAGTACAGCTAAGAATAGTTCCACAGAACAAGTCGGTTATAGACGAGCTGCGTTAATTGGACGTTTAAAATATGACTATGCAGCAAAGTATATGATTGAAGGAAGTATGCGTTATGATGGTAGTGACTACTTTCCTAAAGATAACCGTTGGGGAGTTTTCTTCTCTGGTTCTGCTGCTTGGATGATTTCTGAAGAAAATTTCTGGAAACCATTGAAAGACAGACATATTTTTGATAGTTTTAAATTGCGTGCTTCTTATGGTGAAATCGGGTTGGATGGAAGTACAGACGGACGCTTGGGCCGTTATGAATATATGCCATCTTACAACTATTCGGAGCGAGGAGGTTATATAGGTGGAGTTTTTATGCCAGGATTCTCTGAAGGAGGTTTGGTGGCAACGGATATTACCTGGTATACAAGCAAGAATGCCAATGTTGGTTTTGATTTTTCATCGTTGAATAATCGTCTTTCAGGAACAGTCGAATATTTTAGAATGTCAACGACCGGTTATCTGGCCTCTCCTTCTAATGTTGGTTATACTGCACCTTTGGGCGTTAGTCTTCCTAAAGTAAAATCAAACGGAGAAAGTATCCGTCAAGGTGTAGAGACATGGTTGCAATATAAAGATAATATTGGAGCTTTAAATTACAGTGTTTCTGGTAATGTAACAGTTTATGATAGCCGCTGGAATATCAATCCTGATGAAGCTGAAACAAGTTTGAAGAATCCATATACTCGACAGACTCAAGTTGGTAGTTATTGGGGTAATGGTTATAATTGTCTGGGTTATTATCAGGGATTTGATGATATTATGAACTCTCCTAAGCGACCTAATTCTGTTAATTTAGGAGCCGGTGATTTGAAGTATGAAGACTTTAATGGTGATGGTATTATTGATGGTAATGATCAGCATCGTGTTGGAACAGGAAAATCTCCAAGAATGAATTATGGTATTAGTGTGAATATGGATTATAAAGGTTGGTACTTTAATATGCTTTGGCAAGGTGCTGGCTCTTATGATATTTATATGGGAAATGTATTGCAAGGTGCTGAATCTGCAACATCTCCAATTGTATATGAATTTCAATCAGATTATTGGACTCCGGATAACACCGATTCCAGATTCCCACGTTTACATGCAACCCATGGATTTAATGGAAGTAATAATACAGTAACTTCAAATTATTGGTTGGTTGACGCCAAGTATATTCGTTTGAAGAACTTGTCAGTTGGATATGATTTTAAGTATAAACTGTTGAAAAATGTTCCTTGGTTGTCTAAATGTTATTTAGGACTTACCGGATATAACTTACTGACATTTAGTCCTGCTAAAAAATATGGAATGGACCCTGAAATTGGTGATGGAAACTTGTATGCATATCCTGTCTCTAGAGTATATGCAATTAGCTTAAATGTTGGATTCTAATAATTAAAAAGAGAATAATATGAAATTAAAAAATATATCATTGTTTGCAGCTTTAGTAGGAGCTTTAAGTTTGCAAAGCTGTAATGATTTTTTAGATACCAAACCTACTGCAAGTGTAAGTGAAGACATGGTATGGGGAGATAAGAGTGGTATAGAAGCCTATATTATACAAACGATGAGTAATATGATTGGTTTGTATCAAGATTTTGCTACTATGGATAAAGTCTTTACGACCAATGCAGTTGCTGTAAGAGGGGTTTGCTCGGATGAAGCTCGTGGACTTCGCACACGTGAATGGGACTGGGGATTTGGTTATTTTGATAAAGTTCGTGCTTGTAATTTGCTAATTGAAAAAGCGCAGACTGCAACGGGTATTACTGAAGATTACCGAAAACAGGCTATAGCTGAGGGTAAAATGATGCGTGCTATGATTTATTTTTATCAGGCAAGGCATTGTGGGCGCTTTATTTGGGTAGATCGAGTCTTGACAGCCGATGATGAGTTTAATCTTCCGCTGACTAAAGATATGAAAGAAAGTTATACTTATGTCATGCAGGATGTTAATGATGCAATAGCAGGTTTACCTGAAACAGCTGAAGCGGGTCGTTTTACCAAGAATGCAGCCCGTGTGCTAAAATCTGAAATTTGTTTGACTGCAGCTGCTTATTTAGGGGCAAATGGTTTGGGTGAGAAAAATCTGTATGAAGAAGCCGTTAATGCGGTGAATGAAATTCAAGGAGTTTCTTTGGATGCTAATTATGGAAGTATTTTTAATGAAGAAGGTGCTTATTCTTCTCCGGAAATTATATTGGGACACTATTATAGTAAAGATAATACGCAGTGTCAGAGTGTGCAGATGATTAGCATGCAACCTAATGTCCCGAATGTTAAAATGGATCAGACTGGATGTGGACCTCATTGGAATACTGACTTAGTGTTCGAAGGTTGGTTAGAATTTACTCCAAGCCAGAATTTGGTAGATAACTATTTAGTTATTGACCAATTAGATGGCAAGGCAAAGAGATGGAATGAAACTTCACAATTTAAAAATGCTACAGTTGCTGTATCGATAGATGAAATTAAAACTTTGGTTCCTCCACAGGATGACAAAGAATTAGTTGCACAATCACTGGCTTATAAGACAAAAAACGGTGAAGATATAGCAACACTTATGTATCAGTATCGCGATAAACGTTTCGATGCAACAATTTTGCATGATGGTTCTGAATATTATAATGAGACATTGCGTATGCGTCAAAACGGAAATATGTATAGAATGTGTACTCGTAACTATGGTAATGACCATGTTCCTTTGACAAATTATGCATGGAGAAAAAGTATGTATAATGTTTCTCCACGTATTTATTATAATGTATATACTGATTATCACTATGTAATTTTCAGATATGGTCGTGCTGTGTTGAATAAAGCAGAAGCTTTATTATGTTTGGCAAAGAGTGATCCATCAAAATTATCTGAAGCTGTAGCTACATTGAATCAAACTCGTACAATACATGGAGGTTTACCTGCGTCTGAAGCAAGTACTTTAGAAGCTGCATGGGAAGACTATAAACGTGAACGTAGGGTTGAATTTGTGATGGAAGATGATCTTTATTGGAGTTTGTTGCGTTGGGGGAAATATGGATATGAGGCAAATGAGGGAAATCAGTCGGGTGGTATGATCAATGAATTGAATTGCCCTGCAACCTTCCCTGAAATAGCAGCAGATGGTACAGCCGTATATATTGGTAATGTACAATTTTTGAATGACCAGCGTGAATTTAAACCGGAGCGTGGGTATTTGTTCCCAATACCTCAATCAGTAATCAATGCGAATGCTGCAATAGAAGATGCAGATCAGAATCCTGGATGGTAATTAAATAAAATAAAAAATGAAGAGTATGAAACTATTGAATATTAAATGGATTATAATTTTATTGTGTATGCCTTTTATGACGGCATGTTGGGAAGATCTGCCTGTTTATGAAGATGCTGAAATAACAAAAGTTGGATTCTACTATCGCTTTGCCGGTCCGGATAAAGATCAGATAACAGGGGAACCTGTAATGGTTGAAAAAGAACTTTCTTGCAGTTATGATATAAATAGTGAAGCTGCTACGGTTGATGTCGATATAACAGTTCCAGATGCCAATGGTAGTTTTACGGAAACGGAAAGAAATAATGTTTCTGTAACGAAGTTATGGGGGTATGTAAATGTTTCAACAGCTGCAAAAGTAGAGCCCGTTGATGGCTCTCCGAAGTTAGGAACTCCTGGTGATTGGAGTTCGCCTAGAAAGTATAAAGTTATAGCAGCGAATGGTGATGCTAAAATTTGGACAATAACAGTGAAGAGTCTGAATAAATAACTTTTTAGTTGGCGGATTTATTTTTAGGAGTATAAATCCGCCACTATTTTTTATATACCTATTAATCTATATTGTGAAACTCGCTTTTAGTTTTATTTCTTATGTTTTCTTTTTTCGGTATAAAAAAATGGCATATTGTATTATTTTTAGCCTGTCTTTTGTCTATTCATTCTAAATCTGCATCTAGAGATACTATATTTGTTTCTGAATATGGCTGTGAACCGAATACTTATGAAAATTGTGTGACGCAAATTCAGAAAGCAATCGATGACTGTAAAAAATATAAAGCAAAAGTTTTATCGTTTCAAAAAGGCCGCTATGATATTTGGCCAGAAGGAGCAATCCGAAAAGAATATTTTATTTCTAACACTTCAACAGAACAAGAATGCCCGTCAAAAATAAAGGTGATCGGTCTGATGTTTGATGGAATAAAAAATCTGGAAATTGATGGAAATGGTGCATTATTAATGTACCATGGTAAAATGATTACCATGGCGTTAGATAGCTGCGAAAATATAAAAATCCATTCTCTATCAACTGATTTTGAACGCCCTACAGCTTCTGAAGTGGAATATATAAAAAAAGATGATACGGGAGTTACTGTTTCTTTTCATCCAGACAGCAGATATGAAATAGTGGATGGAAAAATTAATTTAATAGGAGAAGGATGGAAATCGAATTTAATTCATTGTATTGAGTGGGATAAGAATACATCTTTTTTTACATATAGCAATGGCTGGAATATTCTCTCTAAAGCAAAAGCAACCGAAGTTTCACCAAGGATTGTGCATTTTAAAACAGGTAATGATTTTTCTCCACAATTAGGTAATATTCTCACAATGAGAGATATTATTCGTGATCAGGTAGGTATGTTTATTAAAGAATCAGAAAATGTATCATTGAAAAACGTGAATATGCATTATATGCATGGTCTTGGCATAGTAAATCAATATTCTTCTAATATAACAATGGACAGTGTAATGTGTATGCCTTCTCGAACGTCAGGTAGAATACTTGCCGCGTCTGCTGATATGATGCATTTTTCTGGATGTAAAGGGAAAATAATTGTGCAGAATTGCCGTTTTGAAGGTGCGCATGACGATCCGATAAATATCCATGGTACAAATTTAAGGGTTATATCAAAAATTGATGATGAAACGTTATTATTACGTTTTATGCATGGGCAAAGTTATGGATTTACAGCTTTTCATGAAGGGGATAAAATTGCTTTTGTACTTGCTGCTACCATGCAGCGTATTAATAAAGAATATACGGTAGTCAAAGCAAAAAAAATATCAGAAAGAGAGATAGAGATAGTTCTTGATAAACCTGTTCCTGAGAAGTTGGAAATTGGTTTAGATTGCGTTGAAAATATAACATATACTCCAGAGGTAGTGATAAGAAACAACTATTTTACAAGAACAAGTACACGTGGGCTATTGGTAACTACCCCAAAGAAGGTGATCATAGAAAATAATATTTTTGAAAAAACAGGTATGAGTGCAATCTTGATAGAAAGCGATGCCGAAGGATGGTTTGAATCGGGTCCTGTTAATGATGTTTTAATTACTAACAATACGTTTATTGACTGTGGCTATCAAGGTGGACCTGGACATGCTGTAATAGCATTGAATCCTTCAAATCGTATTGTTGATTCTGAAAGTCCTGTTCATCGGAATGTGCGTATTGTAAATAACTATTTTAAGTCATTTGATTTTCCTTTGTTGTATGCTAAAAGTACTTCAAATATTATTTTTGATAAAAATAAGGTTGAAAGAACAAGTACTACTAATGTTGTTTCTGGGAATAAGTGGACTTTTTATTTGAATGGCTGTAAGGATGTCTTTTTACGTAAGACAGAGTTTGTAAATGACAAATGTATCCCTCTAATAAAAATAGATAATATGAAGAAGCAGGATGTAAAGGCTAGTAGGAGAGATTATTATGTAGAAAAATAGTATCATTTGTTTATATTAAATTTATGGTTGAGTGATTCTTAAAAAAATATTAGGTTGGTTCCTGTTGTTGAGGATTCCAATAAATTTGATTAAGATTGATAGAAAGGACATTTTATTATTATGAAACAACGTCTAGAGTCATTGGATATATTACGGGGCTTGGATCTCTTTATTTTAGTCTTTTTTCAACCGTTGTTCATGCGTTTGGCATATGTACAACCGGATGGGCATATTTTGAGATTAATTCAGGAAAGTGTTTTTACTCATGTAGAATGGATGGGCTTTCATTTATGGGACCAGATAATGCCTTTGTTCTTGTTTATGGCCGGTACTTCTATCCCATATGCTTTTGCGAGGTATAAGTCAGAATCTATTTTTCCAAAATCAGCTTATTATCGTGTAGGAAAGCGTATATTATTGTTATGGGTATTTGGTGCCATTGTTCAGGGAAATCTTCTTGATTTGAACATTGATACACTTTATGTATATACAGATACGTTACAAGCTATTGCTTGTGGTTATCTTTTTTCTGTAATTATTTTTATTTTATTATCAGAAAAATGGATGTTTGTCGTAACATTGATACTTCCCGTTATATATACATTGGGTATGATGTTGGGAGATGGCTATTTACCGGGAGAAAATCTGGCTGAACAAATAGACCGAATGCTTTTGGGACGGTTTGTATATGGTGCTACAGTGGCAGATAATGGTGAAGTAGTATATGCAGATTGGTATCATTATAGTTGGGTGTATGCTTCCTTAAATTTTGTGACTACAACTATGACTGGCGTGTTGACAGGGGTCGTTTTGAAATCTAATTTAATAGATAATAAAAAGAAAGTCCAAATGTTGCTGGTTGGAGGTACAGCTTGTTTATTTATAGCAATTCTTTTTTCATTTTTTGAACCAGTCATTAAGCGTTTATGGACTAGTTCTATGACTTTTTTATCATCTGGTATATCTATATTATTAATGCTTTTCTTTTATTATTGGGTTGATATAAAAAGGAAAGGAAAATATTTGAAGTGGCTAAAAATTTATGGAATGAACTCCATTCTTGCATATATGCTTTATAATACAATGAATCTTAGTTCATTACTTCGACAATGGTTACATGGTTTGGAACAATTTGTAGGTGACTATTACTCTTTTGTATTAGAATTGGCTTTTGTTATATTGATTTTTCTTATTTTGCAATATTGTTATCAGAAAAAAATCTTTTTAAAAGTATAGATATGAAATATTGTTTTGTTCTTGCATTGGGCTGTTTATGTAGTTTGCAAATCTCATGGGGTGGTAAGCATTATGTAAAATATAAAGACCCGTCAGTCAATATTCCTGAACGAGTGGACGATCTCCTGTCTAGAATGACACTGGATGAAAAAGTTGCTCAATTAATGCAAATGGGGACCCATATGATTGTTCACGATGGGAAAATTGACCACGCAAAGATGAAAGCTATATGTAAAAAGGATGGGATAGGCTTTTTTGAAGGGATTACCTTAACGGGTGAGGAAGCGCACCGGATTATGTGTGAAGTGCAGCATTATATGATGGACAGTACCCGGTTAGGAATTCCTGTTTTTACCCTTACAGAATCTTTACATGGTTCGGTGAATGACGGAGCTACTGTTTATCCTCAGGCAATAGCGCTTGGCAGTACTTTTAATCCGGAGCTGGTTTATCAGATGACTTCCGCTATATCCGAAGAACTGAAAGCGCAGGGAATTACCCAAAGCCTTACTCCGGTTGTAGATGTTTGCCGTGATTTGCGCAGGGGCCGTGTGGAAGAATGCTTTGGGGAAGATGTATTTCTGGCCAGTATAATGGGAGCTTCGCAAGTACGGGGATATATGGAACATGGCATTTCGCCGATGCTGAAACATTTTGGGGCTCATGGAACTCCCTCTGGTGGCTTGAATCTGGCATCTGTACAGTGCGGACAGCGTGAGTTGCTGTCGGTTTACATGAAGCCTTTTGAGTATATTGTCAGAAATGTAAAGCCATGGGCTGTTATGTCTTCTTACAATTCGTGGAATGGAGTACCTAATTCAGCTTCTGATTATCTGATGAATACTCTTTTGAGGGATACTTGGGGTTTTAAAGGATATGTGTATTCGGACTGGGGTTCTATAGATATGCTGAATTATTTTCATAAGACAGCACGTAATAAGGAAGAGGCTGCCTATCAGGCATTTCATGCAGGTCTTGATGTTGAGGCTGGTATAGACTGCTATAGAAACCTTAAGGGACTGGTTGAGGCTGGTGTACTGACAGTATCGGATATAGATAAGGCTGTACGCAGAGTGCTTACCGCCAAATTTGAAATGGGACTGTTTGAATATAAGTTTCCCGGTAAAAAGGATTTTAAGGAACGTATTCATACCGATAAGCAGATAGAACTGGCACGCAGACTTGCCGAAGAATCGGTGGTCTTGTTGCAAAATAAGGAGAAGGTTCTTCCTTTAGACATCAATAAATTGAGTTCTGTGGCCCTGATAGGTCCTAATGCCGACCAGGTCCAGTTTGGTGATTATACGTGGAGTCGTAGCAACAATGATGGGGTGACTTTATTGGAAGCTTTCCGAAAAAGGGCCGGCAAGAATCTCCGTGTGGCATATGCTAAAGGATGTGATTTGTATTCTGATACCACAGACTACATCCCACAAGCTGTAGACATTGCAAAAAACTGTGACTTGAGTATTGTTGTTGTCGGAACGGCCAGTGCTTCTTTGTCGAGAGACTATACTAATGTTACCTGTGGAGAAGGCTTTGATTTGTCGGATTTGACATTGCCGGGGCCAGATCTCCGCAATGATGGATAAGCTTCGCAGCAATCCTCCGAAGAATTTCGGCGACCTGCAGGTTGTAGAGATGCGCGACTACGATAAGGATCAGGTTAAAGATATGGCAACCGGCGAGGTTCGTCCGACCGGACTTCCCAAGTCCAACGTTCTGTACTTTGAACTGACCAACAATTCCTGGTGCTGTGCACGTCCTTCCGGAACCGAGCCTAAGATTAAATTCTATATGGGCGTAAAGGGAACCAGCCTGGAAGATGCACAGGCAAAGGTTGACAAGCTGACCGCTGACCTGAAGGCAATTCTGTAAAAGAAAAAGCCGGAGCACCAGCAGCGTATTTTGCAGCAAAAATGCAGCATGCGCTCTGGCATAGGGTTTATATCACGAATCAAAAGGACACGGCGCGTGCCCGGTGTCGGAGTCTTCCGGCACTTGGGCAC
>ERZ772818.1381-NODE-1381-length-21166-cov-10.436597_pt1 | contig 21166 bp, 37 predicted proteins | sample MGYA00580837_ERZ772818 | MGnify/ENA primary metagenome ERZ772818 (study PRJEB29015, sample SAMEA2737671) | human gut metagenome | biome: human gut; feature: human-associated habitat; material: faeces | place: China | collected 2012 ...
CGAATGATTCTGTATAGAATTTATAATCTGCATAAGCCATGCCAGTTACCTCCTGTGTTTATGATTTTGCTGTTACGCTCGCACTTCCGGCATTCAGTGCCTTGTATGTTCCATCGCACTCAACTACTGTGATCTTCTGTCCGGTTGCCGCCTTGATGTCAGCTTTTCCGTCCCAAGAAGTCCAGTTCCTGAGGTTCTGTCCATATCCAACAGTTACTGCGTCTGTTGCAACTTTGTATTTGTATACGTTGTTGGAGTTTTCCTTAGCCGGATTTACAGTGATTTTTGTATCACCAGTTACTGTTCCTGCCGCAGATGTTACTGTCAGAGTACCAAGTGTTGGTGTCTCATCAATGGTGATTACTGCGATTGCGTCAATGTACTCCGCAAAAAGAGTAAGTCCCATAACTGCGAACGCTTCGGACACTGCTGTGTGATAGTTGCCCTGAGTGTGGAATCCGATCAGGTTTGTCTCACCAGATACGGTGTATACAAGTCCTGCTCTTGCGAAGTCAGATTCGTTCGGGTCTACATAGTACAGGACAATGTTCTCAACAGGAGTAGCAATAACCTGTCCTCTCGGGATTTCGCTGTCAGACAGTAAAAAGATTGTGTTGAATCCCATAAAATCCTTCATATACTGGAATCCGAACTGGTTCTGAATAGTAATCTCAGCTGCTCCGAGATATTCATATACGTCCAGAATATTCACAAATCCAACAACACCAGTCACATTTCTGTGCATCTGCTTGAATTTGTTTTCTACTCGACCCTTAGCCATTGCCAGAGCCATCTGGAATGTAGTTTCTGTGGAAGTAAGTGTACCGGTTTTCAGATAGTCGTAAAATCTGCCGGTAACATCAGTCTGAAGCTGGAAAAGGAATTCGTCATCAGTCATCTGAACAGCGTTCTCATAACCGTGATCCTTGATTGCTTCGATAGATACAGCCTTTGCGTACTTTTCGATAGTCATTTCCGCATAGGTCTTTTCTTTTACGGTAAACTTGCTGTAAGGGATTTCCTCACCCTCACCAACATTTCCACGCTGTAAAGTACCCTCTGCGTATTTGGACTTGAGTACAGCACCCGGCTGCTTTTTGATAGGTCTCATGATACCCAGAATCTCACGCAAGTGTTCCCAGTTTCTTTCGAATCTGGTAACAAAATCAATCTCACGTGCTGTGACATGAATATCATTAGTCATAATAAGATTTGTTTTTGCTGGCATAAAAAATCCTTTCTACCCATAATTGTTAAGGTATTGGGTTAGCGGCTATACTCTGGTGTATAGTCGGTGTAAAAATCACTGGAATAACTGGATATTCTGAGCAATTGCAGCCTGTCTCTCGGACGGGTCTTTGATCGCTTCGATATCTTTTTTGGTCATACTTCCCGGTGTCTGCTGCTGTCCAACGTGAGTGGTAAATCTTGCCTGGTTCTGCTGAGCCTGCTGCTGAGATTCGTCCACAAAAGCGGATGCATCAGACTGTTTCATCTGCTCAATCAGATCATTTAATCCGAGAATTTTGCCGTCTTTCAGCTTTAATCCTGCTTCTTTGATGTCTGCCATGACTGATTTCTTTGCCGCTTCGCTGGAAAACTTAACGTCATCGAGTGCCACTTTCAGAGCATCCGAGAAATCACGGTCGTAGATTTTTGCATTGAATTCTTTCTCTGCATCTGCCGCTTTCTGTTTCCAAGTCTCTAACTCGCTTTTAATATTTGCCGGGTCGATACCGTCAAAACTTTTTAAGGTTTCTTCTGCTGTCTCAGCACGTACTTTCCAGTCATCACGTTCTCCCTCGACTTTTGACAGAGTTTTTGCAACTTCCTTTGCATTCTTGTAATTCTCAGAGAGTGCTTTCTTTACATCTGCCTGTTTATCCTCCGGGATTTCAATTCCAAATGATTTTAAAGTGTCAATAAGTTTCTGCATAACATCCTCCTGGTCGTGTTTATTGACCTGCCGCCGCAGGTAAATGGATTAAGCCAGTTAGACCACTGGCAAGGTAATCGGAAAGGCAGGAATCGAACCTGCGACCTCACATTTACAGTGCGATCTACCACTGAGCTACATTCCATGCCGCCTATAACGGCCAACCCTCTAAAAAGAAACTGGGGTGAATTTCACTTCTTTCGCTATAGCGTAAATCCACCTGAGACATAGACCACCTGTATACAAACAGCTTAACTCTAAGCGGATTAAAGCGGAGCGCCCGGAATCGAACCGGAGACCAGAGTGCGACTCTATCAGTTTTCCACTAGCGTACATTCCACATAACCCGGATTCCCGGGTTAGCAAGGTGTTTAACGTGTCATGCCTGCCACGAGTTGTTTCGGATATTTATTTCTTTTTTAAAAGAAAAGTATGAATAACAAAAACCTTAATCAAGGAGGTGAGCCATCTTGCGTGCCAGATGGCAAATACGCACGACAGGATTCGAACCTGTTCAACTTTCCGTTAAAGCGTGCGTACCAGCTACTAAATTAAAGAAAGGAGGATTAAAACGAAAATGTCAAAAACAACCGTTTTACTTGTACTTCCTGCTGCACAATTACATTATAACAGATTTCTTTCAATCACCTCTCTACCACTTTTTTGTTTTTAGAGCATATCACGGAGCTTTTCCACATATCTCTTGACGAGATCACGTTCCTCCCGGCATTCTGCATCCTTGGACATATCGCTCATTTCTGTTGTGAGTTCGTCAAGATGTTCTTCCAGAGCAGCGAGCATCTTCCTTTTGCAGTCTTCAGATTTGCCAGAACGATAGCTCTGCTTCTGTGTCATATAGTCGTCATAAGCATCTCGTCCGTCAGAGCGGCTGTAATGCCCTCTCACATAATGCTCGCCGCGTCTGGCATAAGAACTGCCACGGTCGTAATCCGGCATCATTCTGCCGCCGTTTGCACTGTATCTCCCCATGCTGTCGCGCTTTCTTCCACGTTCGCTGTAATCGTCATTATATCCACCGCGCATCTCATCAAGAACAGCGTTGTAATACTCCGCTTTCTTATCCCAGTATTGCGTGTTCTTTATGTCTTTGTACATGTCAATCAGTTTGTATGTCATTTCCAGATTTCCGGTAGTCAGTCCATTGTCAGCGATTTTGGAAAGTTCATCTTCGATTCTTGCACATAAGTCTTTAACGTCTCTCATAATTACACCTCCTACGCTTCTCTAGTCACAACAATGTTCGCGTTCGCAACAGAAATAGCCTGATCGCTTGTGTTTTCTACCGCGATATTAACGCAGCATCCGCGAGGCACATCAATATAGATGCCAGAGGACACATTATTGTACTGATTTACTGCTGCCGGTGTGGAAATCATCTGGGAAGAAAGAACCGGCTCACCAGAGATTGCAATTGCCAGAGAAATAGCTCCGACAGTACCGCCTGTTGGAATTGCGATATTACCAGAAAAATCCACGAAGAATCTCGCTTTACACTGGTTAGTCAGTCCTCTTAGAGTGATGATTCCGCTTCCCTCTCTGTGCTGAATGCAGTTAGAACCCTTAACTGCTGTATTTGAAAATACTACGTTTCCATTTGCTGCTACAGTCTGAGCAGCTACACTTGTAAATTCTGCCATAATTTTTACCCCTTTCATATCACAAAAGGACAGGTCTCAGCCTGCCCCTCTGTGTAATACGGCATAAGCCGACATTCGAATCAATCGAAAGATACTCTCGATATGAAGTTATCAGCAATTGCATCCGGTGTTGCATCCGCATCCACATCCGTAATATGTGTTCGGGTTAGGAACCTGATATGCCGGAATCGGTGCTGGATTGATTGCATTAATGAGCTGCTGTGTCTGAGAAGCCATTGCAGTTGTGAGAAGTGCGCTCTGGCGATCCTGAGATGCAGCACGTCTGAGATCATTATTCTCAGCCTGCAGACTAGAAATCTTTTCATTGCAAAGATAGTCAAGAATGGCTCTTGTTCCAGCGTTCTGACTGTCAATAATGTCTCTTGTATTGCTGTTCATTGTGTTCTGTAATGCGCAGGTATTCTGTGCCATATTGTAGTTTACGCCCTGAATTGCTTCTCTGGTTTCGCAGCAACAGTTCGCAAGCTGTGCCTGTAAAGCATTAGTATTCTGCATATTAGCCACAGTATCGGCATTAATAGCCTGCTGGATTCCGAAGCCGGTCTGCATGATGTTTGTGTTGATTCCATTGAATCCGGTAAGCATACCATTATTCATGGCATAAAAGCCATCGCACAGGCCACTGTTGATTCCATCAAGTTTGCTGATTACCGCTGAATTGTCGAATCCTCTCTGAATGTCTGCCTGAGTAGCTGCTGTGGCTGCATATCCGCCGCCATTGCCATTATTGCCCCAGCCGTTGTTTCCCCATCCGAAGAAAGCAAAAATGAATAAAACAATAATCCACCAGCTACCATCTCCGCCAAACATGCCGTCATTATTTCTACCGTTTCCAGTAGCGGCGGCGATATCTGCTAAGCTATAATTTCCATCCATAATATAATCTCCTTTTTTGTGTATTTACATCAATCTGGCCAGATTGTAATGTACTATTTCATTCCTTTCAACATGTGCTGGAATTGCCCTGCCATCTGCTGAACCTGATTAAGTTGCTGTTGAGAAATCTTCCCAGACTGTAACATCTTCTCAACTTCTGCTTTCGGGTCTCCCTTAAAATTCTGTCTAAATTGCATGAACTGCTGTATCATCTGCATTGGCCCGTTTCCCTGTGACATCCCACCACCGAGGGCATTGAATAATGGATTACTCATCTGCGTTTCCTCCCTTGACTGCTGATTCCTGTGCGGTATTAGCTCTAACAGGTTCAGAAAAAGAATTTAATCGGTTTATAATAGCTTCGTATTTGCCCTTTAAATCGTCATATTCCTGTCTGGTGACATATTTACTGTCCATGTTCTGAGCAGGCTGTTTAGGTGGCATCTGAGTGCCTATTTCGTGGTACTCAAACGTCCGTAATGGCTGTGGCATACCGGAAACGTCTGTGGATTTTATGTAGAACTTTTCGCTCTCACTGTCCATCAGTAAAACACTTGTTCCGGGTGCTACCAGATAAGATTTTGCACCGACTTCTCCAGACACCCACAGGATGCCATTGTTATTCTGCTGGGGCTGTTGTACTGGTTGAGCCGGCATCTGGACAGGCTGTTGCTGGAACTGATTCATCTGCCCCGGAACGCCAAAACTATATTGATAAGGATTATTATATAATGCCATCTTATACACCGCCTTTCTGATTATATTTTTGCACAGAAGTATTAATCTAAGAAGTTCAAAAAAGTATCAAAAAAGTATTGACATATCACCCACTGAGTGGTATGATAATATCAGAAACAAGGGAGAACAAAAATCAAGGAGGAAACAGAAATGAAAAAATTCGAATTGAAACAGGTAGCCCGGAACAATTCCGAAAACTTCGGATGTGCCAAAGTCACAGCAGATTGGCTGTGTGGCGCAGAATCCCAGAAAGATGATTTTATAAAATCTCTGGGAAAGGACTGGGTGAGAATCCCGGCGGAACTTGTTGACGAGACCGCCGAGCAGAATTTTATTTCGTATGCTCGGGCGTATTAAGAGGTAAAACAATATGAACATCAAAGAAATTAGATTAATTTCTGGATTAAGTCAGCAGGCTTTTTCCGATAAGTACAAAATTCCCAAAAGGACAATTGAAAACTGGGAGGGTGGTAAAAGAAATCCGCCTGATTATGTTGTTACTTTGTTAGAAAGAGTTGTGTTAGAAGATTGCAAAGTGAAATAGGAGACGTGTAAAATGATTAAGAGAGTAAAACTTGAAACCATTTACAAAATGGCTAAAGAAGATAACGAGAAAATAGAAGAACGCAAAACTTTCCCAGACGGATGGGATGAAAAAGTCTACGATTATTATAACAAATTGTCGAAAGATTCATACGACGTTGAAATGTTCATGGGATTTCTGAGTGGCGAAGATTCGCCGCTAGAAATGGCATACGCATACAGGAGAAATATGTATATCATGCTGTACACAATGAATGTAACAGATACGTTGGCATTTGTAGATAGCGAATACGATATATTTTACATCGTGTCAAAAGACGGCGACGATTATAACAGTTGGGAGTGGTGTTTTACAAACAATATTGACCCGATCAAATACAGAGGTGATGACGGAGACGAACCGGTCCCGGAATGGCTCATAAAAAAATACGAAGAACAGATAAAATCAGAATAAAAATAAGCCCCTGAGAGATAATCCCGGGGCTTTTATCGTATCAGCATACTTTAATTATTTTATTGTTCACCCTCCGGCTTAATCGTTTCGCCGTGGATATACTCACATTCATCTGTTCAGCACAGTATTCAAGAGTGTATTCCTGGCATCTCAACCGAAACAGTCTTTCCTCATCCGGTGTAAAATTACACTCTGTCAAGAACCTGTCTATATCTTTCTTAGTGAATACATATAACTTCATGAGCATACCCCTTATTAATGCAATTAACGCTGATTCTGTGCAAGATAATTTGTAAGCTTCTGTTTTGTTTTTTTTAATTCCTCGACGTTATTCCCACTGATCTGACTGTCCAGCATGGTTGATAACACTTCCAGAATTAATGAATCTCGTTCTGCGATTCTCCGAAGACTTTCATAATCTCGTCTATCATGTTCTTCCAGTGTCTCTACTCGCTTATTAAGTCGAAATGCCGGAGTAATCCATTTAAAAATCACGGCTGCCGCCCCTCCGACAATGGACACCCCTCCACAGATAGAGAGGGAAATCTGTACAAATTCTGATATGCTCATTTATTCTCCTTTTCCCAGTAATATACCGGGATTTCATTACCGGAATCCCATGTATCGAAATATTTGCCCTCTTGTACTGCCACTACATGACCATCTATGCAGAGGATATATGTACCTGTCGGATGGTCTGTGCAAAAGTCGTTGACTGTATAGATATATCGCTCTGACTGTTCAATCAGTTTGCGTCTGTACCCATGTTTATAGAGATACGCTCCCCAGACATAATTTGCGCTCGGCATATCTGACAGAGTACACGCCTGTATCATTAATCCGGCGAATACCGTTTCCCAGTCGAACCCGGTTGCTTTACATATTGCCCGGACAGCACAATCTCCGACTCGATTCCCGGCAGGATTCGGATTGTAATATTCCCATCTATCCATTAGTCAATCCCCTTTGCTGTCTTATATCTCTTTGCCGCTCCTCTGGCTTTTGCGGCGTTCTGGCGGTTCCACTTAGCAATCATAAGTCGGTCTTGCAGTTCCCTCAGGTCATTCTGCTTGCAATAATCTTTGTATGCAGCATTTTGTTTCTGTAAAAGATAAGACTTCCGGTCAAGGTCTTGCTGAAGTGCAAATCTTGTCTGTTCGTCATTACAGTTATCAACCGCCGCTTGCATTCCAAGAACTTCACGCTTCGTTTTGCGGATTCTTCGCTCATAAGTGCGTTGCCGCTGTTCTTTTTCGTACTGTTTGCCTTTGTCAACTTTGTCCTGTGCCGATAGTTCTGCATAAGGATTAAATTCCCCATCACTGGCTCCAAAACTATGCCGACAGTTGACTCCTGACAGTCCGCTTGCCGTTCCATATCCGGTCAATGAAAACGGTGGAAATTTCTTACTCTTGCCAGAACGAGAGTATATCTTGCCTTGCCAAAACGAGTGATTTCCCGGATTCTCGCCGCCGTCACCTGTTCTGGCTCCTATGTGTGCACTGACCAGAACTAAATCCCAGTCCATTTCTTCCATACGTTTTAGGGATATATCTCCCGTAGCCTGAGCCACACCAGTTCTGACAGAACGTGCAACTGCGGTTTCGATTGTGTCTTTTCTGCCAGATGGATATGTGACGGTAATACCATCGCTCACAACGTTATTAACTGCCTCTTTGATGGCTTGCGTATACCCGACCGCCCCTGTCATCACATGGTTATATGCAAGGTCGCATTGCTCAATATAGAGTCTCTGAGCGGCACTTGCGGTGGTTCGCGTGAAGTTCTTCCAATCTCCTAGACAGTGGTTCATATTCCGTTCCATGAGCCTTATCATAGCCGGAGACTGTTCGAGCGGTACAGGACTTAATCCTGCCGCCTTGTATACCTTGTCATCATAGTTCATTGCGGTGATTCCGGCATCCTCAAACGCTTCAAGAAGCTCTCGCTGTTCGCGTTTGGTATATCTGGATAATTCTGCCAGAATGTCCTCTAGCAGTTCACCGGATTCCTGCAGCGTTCTGATTCTCCACGCATCAGCATTGGTCAGGATATAATCCTCACCCCTGCCGATTCTTGCCATCATTCTTGACACAATCTCAGAGACGATATACTGATGTAGTTCTTCGGCAATCTGTTCACTGCCCTCTGTTATCCGACGTAAATATTCTGGACTAAGTATAGCATATCACCTCTTTCGTCAAAAGTCGTGGTACATGTTTTAGTTTTTTTGATGGTTTGAGAAACATGATTGATTCCTGTTTGTTTCGGTATTACTGGTATATCTTAGTATATATTAGTAATACTGAAATGCTTCTGATTTAGTTAACTAGTTCTTAAAAAATTACTGCATTTTAGCTTTTTTATCAGTAATATCAATGATTAGCTCACCTACGCAGTTCGTTTCTTTTGTAACTGTTTTTTTTAAAAAATCCTTATCTGTATTAAACGAATCCTTAACGCCGAAGGCGTCACCTTTGAATTTTACGTTTTTTCCAAAAGCATTATCTATATTTTCATCCATATACTTTTCCTTGTTTTAATTGATATAATCAGCATAATCTGCTGACACATCTGTCCATGAGATAGTACCGCCTTCATTAAATGACAGCTTTCTAAATACATTATCAGTGCCCATGATAATTATGTCTCCAATGAGCAATATTTCTAAAGTTAATGACATTGTGTAAATACAGGGATTTCCTCATATCTATTGCTATCACCAGTACCGCCCTCTTTAGTTACTATTCACTAATTAATAATATCAGACATTATGGCAGAATAATTCTTAAAATCAAAAAAACCTATATACTTAATTTTCGTTATCGTGCTTGAATTCATCGTGTTATTTAATACGGCCCATGAAAAAAGTGATGCATCATCAGCCCCTATTAAAGTAAGAACTTGGTTATTTTCAAGATTTCCGATACTTTTAGTACCATTTACATTGCCTTGTTGATCAGTTAACATAAGAGTTGCTTTTGTTTGCTCAGTATAGGCGGTGTTTGAAGATAAGACCACCACACAAAAAAGTTTCTGTTTTTCTTTTAACGTGAACCTAATCCCGCTGTATGTAACATCTCCACTATTTTTAAAAGCGTACATAGCATCGCTATATTCATTAGATACATTAGTACACTTAACATAATTAATCTTTGTCGGTTTTTTTGCACTGTATGTTTCTTCCAGAGTCAAAATTTTATCAATATTGTAACTAACAATATCGTTTTTTAACACCGTTATGTTATTTTTCACTCCACCATCCTGCAATGCGACTTTCAATGATGATAATATCAATGAATTGGTATTACAATTGCTATTTAAACTTATAATATCGTCCTTGGACGAGTCATTAACGCTAGAACCATACTTTGATGAAATTAAATTGATAACATTTCTGCTACAATTTACAAATTCAGCAAGTACGATTGATGCGTCGTCCGTAATGTGTGTTCTTATCCCATCTAAGTTAATGTTTAATATATTATTATTAAAATCCTTGAATATCGCACATTTGTTATATATATCTTGAATCTCTACATTCGATATAGTATTCCTATTACCTTTAAAAAAACAAGAAGAATCAGAATTTTCCCCGCATGATAATATCTTTATATTATCAATTCTGTTATTACTGGATGAAATATATAAACCCTCTTTTCGGCAACCGTTTATATAAAAAGTGTTAAAAGTGTTGTCACTTCTTCCAATATAAACGCCAATTCCTTTAAAATAACTAACAATTATATTTTGATAATTATTTATCCATCCATTTATCTTTATACCGTTATAACCGCTCTCTATATCCAAGTTGTACAATTTGACATTATGTAAATCACTTGATATGTTGATGAGCCAGTTATCTTTAACCTTTACATCATCTTGTATGTTATATCCCTTTATTATTAAATCATGTATGGATGTGTTGCTGCTACCCTCTGTAAAATTAAATCCATCTCCAGATTCAAAATAAATAACGCTTTTACCATTTCCGACTATTTCTATTCCATTATTCGGAATAATTGATTTCTGAACATAGCAATCAACATCTACTACTATTTTTTTTACATCCTTTTTTAACAGTTCATCTATAATAGTCGTGACATCATAAATTTCATTATCAATTTTTATAGTACTGTCCGTGACATAACTGCTTAGATACCCTTGCTTTTTAGAAATCTCACCTATATCTTCCTTTAGTGAACCAATATCCGTCTTATTCTGCTCAATCTGCTGCGCCTGTTCTGTGGTGGCTCCGGGTTTGACTGGATTCTTTTCAAGGTACTCATTTACTGCGTTTTTGATTTCTTCCGGCGGAATCTCCCCGCCTATTCCTTTTAAACATAATTCGTATAAATACTTTTCTTTTCGCGTGATCGGCTTTGGGAGTTCGCCTTTATAATCACCTGTCAAGTACGCAAGATATTTTTCTTCCCTTGTTACTGGTTTGTCTGCCATCTTCTTACTCCTCTCCAAATAATTTCGGTTCGTCTGGCTGAGCTTCTTCGACCATTGCTTTTGCTTCTTCCTCAGTCATTCCTTCAAACTTCACGAAATACAACCATGCCGGAACCTTGCCAGTGGTCACATACTGCCACCACCTTGCACGGTCATTTTCCCTGACGTAGAGAATGTCTCCGAAATCATAATTAACTTCATAGGCTCCGACAGGTGCAAGTCCGTACAGGTCAGCGTAAACGTTCAGTGCGTAGATTACTTCATCCAAACAGGATTCCAGCTTGTCCCTCACGTCTTTAATGAATTGCACTGTCCTCTGCTGTTCTGCTTCTACGCCCGTAGCCGTCTGAATACCGCTAGATTCGTTAAAAACAAAGTACCCGTTAGAGAATCCAATCTTATACCCCAACTGGCTTAAAAGGGCATTTATTCCGCTTATACGGGTATCTGTATTGAGCTGTGGATTGATTTCTTGATAGAACGTATCCTGTCCTTCACCAAATACATTCTTGACAAAGTGCGGTAAGTTCATTTCATTCCGTCTGTTTTCCATGCCCTGTGGCGACATGGCTGATACAGGTGTACCGCTTGGCATCAGCAGTCTATCATCTGCCAGAACAATCTTCTGAGAGTCAAAAATCTCTCCGGCATTACGGCTGTATGCAATGTCGAGGTCTTTTAACTCCTCGATAGCTTCGGCAAAAATCGGCAATCCCAATGGTGCATTAATATCCACGTTATTCGCTTGCGGCGTCCGCAGTACTCCGTACAGAGGCCCGTCCAGCTTCTCTCCATTTGCCTTGAGAATCGGCGGCGTATCTGCCATAAGGTCAGCCCATTTGGTCTGTTTAAGGTCAATCTTATCGCCGATTGACTGAGGGGATTTTGACACATAGGCTCTATTAGAAACGTAGTACGGATAGGTCGTCACGCCATCCACGGTAGTCTCAACAAATCTATGATATTCAAGCCGTGTATAGTATTTCCGTCCAACAGTATAAGAATCCTTGAATATGATTCCCTTAATTTTCTGATTATCATAGTCCACGATCATCACATCTGCCGGAGTAAATACGTCAATGCTTTCACCATTTGGCTTAATAAATACTGTTCCATAAGCACAGCCATATTCTACCCAGTGACGGATTTGAAAATATACCTTGTCGATCTGTTCCTGTAGCCACGTAGCCCTTGCAGAACCGTCTATCTGAATGCCGATCGCCAGCGTTGCGAGCCGAGCTGTTTCTGAGCAGACAGATTTAGCAAAATTGATCGTCTTGATATTATTCTTATCATCCAGCCATTCCGGCGCACCTCTGTAAATGTTCGCGCACCGGTTAATCAGCGATTCCATCTCTGGAAATTCTGCTGCCTGAATGTTGAAGTCCTCTTCGGCTTGTTTTTTGAATATCATATTAAACCACCTTTTCAGTGTTGTTATAAGTCCCATTTAATCACCTGAATTAACTGATTTCAGCACATTTCTGATAAACTCTATGTCTTTATTGAAATTCTTTATATCTTTGTTCTGTATCTCTACTGGTTTATCATTCCACAATTCTCTTCCAGCTCTTTGACCTTGGAAGAACTGGAATTTGTCCAGAATTTCCAAACATTTAAATATGTTTTCTTTACTATTCATTATGCACTATGTCCTCTTCTCATCGACAATGGACTTGTCGCATACCTGAGAGAATCTATCCAGTGATCGTTACCATCTGGATAATCTGCGATAACTTCTCCATTGCCATCTACTTCATGTTCATAATTGATAATTTCCTTGTATGCTCTCGGCGTTCGTGCCGGATCAATGACTAATGTTCGGCACTGTAACCACTCAAAAGTATATTTGCGGCTTCCCGGTGTAACAATAGCCCTACGTGCTGGAAGCCCTGCATCTCGGAAGTCAATAATGCTTTCTTCTTCATCAACTCCGCAAGATATTGAATAATCATCGTATCCCTTTTGTTTTATCTGGCCAGCCATTACTGTATTTCGAATTTTACATCCGCCAAGCTCATCCAGCAGGATAACTTTGTCCTGATTAGGCACATAAGCCACACGAATAAACGCTTTGGGATCCGGGTACCATCCCCAGTCTTGTCCCTGATAGATACTTTGATACTTCTGAATTTCTTCGTCTGGAATCGTTCGGATTTCCAACAACTCAAAGATATTTGTACCGAGTCCGACAGGTAATCCAAGATATTCATGCTGATAGGCTCTTGGATTTGTCTTTTTAAGATGCTCCGCATCATCAAGGAATTGTTGACCAAGCCATTCAACAGGAACTGATCTGTAATCACTCTTATGCCTGTAGCTATCGTCTCGTGGTTCTTCTACGTACGCATTTGTCCAGTTACTCCGGCTAATTGGCGGATTGAATGTCTTAAATACAACAAACTTACTGCCACCTCGAAGGACTGACTGCTGCACTGTACGAATTTCTTCAATGCCCGAAAATTCGTCAAGTTCCTCGAACCAGAGATACTTGAAATATCCCTTGCTTGTTTTAATAGATTTAGTCTTTTTTGCCTTGTCCAGTCCTCTGAATATGATCTTCTGTCCGGTAGGCTTATAAGTGTACTGCATAGGGCTTACACTGGTGTCCCATAGTTCATTGGCTCCGAGCGCGTCAATTCCCCATGCTATCTGTTCATAAACGGATTCTCGAAGTGTGTTTCCAACTTTACGGAAAATAACGGTATTTGACATTATGCCGTTCTCTGCGTCCTGCATCATCAGGAAAGGAATCATAACACCCACGAAAGACGACTTCGTGGATCCACGCCCACCATACAAATCATAATAAGTGTGTTTTCCGTCCAAAATGTCCCAGAACACATTGTAAAAGGCAGGAGCTATAATTTCATTCAGATTAATCGGATTCTCATTCATTCTGTTTCTCCGGCCTTGGAATATTATTTACAATCGTAATCTTTCCATCTCCAGAATCATCATTTTTCTTGTCAGCATCCCATCCCTTAAAATTATTTCTCAAACTGAACTGAGCGCCATTTGAACCGTCACGATCAAATAGCCTTTCCTCTGCGTACTGTTCTACCATACTCTTCGCGCGCGTTATCGTGTTACAAAATTCCTCTTTTCCTTGATATCTTAATAAATCCAATCTGCTTGTAAATCCTAATGCGAGAGCTAAACCAGTTACTGTTGGAGGCTTTCGATTAATAACCACCGGATTTCCAAATTTATTCAATACAGTTTTTCCATTATCATCTTTTAATATTTCGCCTTCGCATTCTTTGAAATAGGCGTCAATTTTTTCTTCAATTTCGTTCACTGTCTTATATATTGGTGGTCTTCCTACCTGTTTTCCCACGTTCTCACCTCCAGACATAAAATGCCCTAGAGCGTGTCTGAAAAATAAAAATTGCACAAAACGCATGTTTTATTTCCCTTTTTCATGATAAAATAAAGAAAAAGGGGTGTTCACTATGTTGAGACGATATGAGTTGACTGATGAAGAATGGCTTCGCATTGAACCTTTATTACCTCCTGAAAATACTGGAAAACAAGGACGTCCAAGGAAAGACAATCGTATCATTATGAATGGAATTGTATGGCTTGCACGTAGTGGGGCACCTTGGCGCGATCTTCCTGAACGTTATGGTTCATGGAAAACTGTCTATAGCCGATTCCGAAAATGGATCGATGATGGTATCCTTGATAATATTTTCCGTATTTTAAGTCTTGAAGCAGAATTGGAAGAATTATCCATTGATGCTTCTATTATCCAGGCGCACCAGCATAGTGCCGGTGCAAAAAAAGGGGGCCTTCAAATGAAATCGGGCATAGCCGTGGAGGAGCCAGCACCAAAATCCATGCGGCAGTAGATGCCTATGGATATCCAGTTTATTTAATGATCAGTGAGGGACAGCGTAATGATATCAATTATGCAATCCCTTTGCTCGATCAAATTGAAATAAACGGAAGCAATGTGTTAGCTGACCGAGGATACGACAGTAATAAATTACTTGATTATGTGTACGCCCGCGGTGGAGAGCCAACCATTCCATCCCGAAAGGGAGCTAAATTTGAACGTCATTGTGATTGGTGGTTATACAAAGAACGCCATTTAGTAGAAAAGTATTTTCTGAAATTAAAAGCATTCCGACGAATCGCTACACGTTATGACAAATTAGCTGCAACCTACTTGGGATTTATTTGTATCGCCTCAATATTAATTTGGTTAAAATAAACAATTTAAAATGTTTTTCAGACACGCTCTAGCATAGTTATAGTTATATATACTATAATACCACACTAGGGCGCACGTAGCTCTCTACCACTTTTATAAATTTTTAAGTTTTTTAAAGTCTGCCAATTAATTTGGCCAGATGATAATATTCCGCCATGACCTTACGTTTGTAGCCATAGAAGTCATTTTCCGTTGCGGGAACTGTCCTGATCTTTTCCATCGTCCGATATCCGATACTGTTCACGATACTGTCATAGATTTGCGATTCAATGCCGGGTGCGTATTTGATGGATACCTGCAACAGATTGTATTTGTCACTCTCGTTAAGATTCCGTAAATGACTTTGTAATGTCGGTATATCGTCCGGCGGCACTCCGTAGTCAATCAGTGTTGCCTTTCTCAGTTTCATTTATTTCACCTTCTTCATTCAAGCTCCAGTCACATGGCATGCCTCGAAAACATTCTGGACAGTATTCGTAGAATCCGCAGCCTTTGCAATTCGCTGGCTGTCCAGTACAATATTGCTGTAGTACGTGGTATGCTGATATAGCAAGGTTTGGCGTTATTTCTGGTGTAGGTCTGTTATTCATTTCTTCATCTCCTCCAACTTTTTCACGGCTTCTTCACGGGTAAAGAATATGGTTTTACCAATTTCGCTCATTGGAAAAGCTCCTGTTATTGAACCTGTATAGTTTTCGTAATAAAATATAATTTCATCTTCTATATCTGGCTCAACATAACTGTCACAATATCCATATGAAAATGCTTTTATTTCATACGATTCCGGATATCCAAAATCGTTATCCCATACCATATCCCCAACCTTACACGGCAATCTCACAAGCAATCCCTGTTCTTCTAAGTCTTCATAAACAGCAAGTTTCGTAAGAATTTTATCCGCAAACGGTTTTAATAATCCATCCGTAATTTCTTCTTTTGCAACTCCTGTACCATCAACATTTCTTTCTCTTTCTGTTAATCTCTCCATCTACTTCACCTCTTTCATCTGACTTTCTACAGTATCTGCAAGCAACTTTAAGGACTTAATAAGCGAGTCAATCAATGTTCTGTCTGGGTTTTTAACAAATATTCTAGCAAGTCTTATAGCCTCTTTGAGCTCCTTCTCATATTCAATTACGTCTGATGCTTTTACTAATTCATATCCCGGTGCAAGGTCGGCATTTCTTGTTAGTTCTTTATTGCCATAGAACTTTAATATATCCGGGATCTGCTGCTCTTCAAAGGGATATGGATACGCTTCTTTTCCGCCGTACCATCTATATCCCTGTTTCTTTGCTACTTTCAGAATATTTTCATACTCTTCATACGTTCTGATTAATACGCATTTATTCGCTAAATCAATCATCTACTTCACCTCCTGCAATCTCATCAATGCACTGATTCCAACCCTCCACAAATCCTGCATCAAATGTATTAGCCGGATAATTTCCATTGTCTTTCTCTGGCAAGTCCATAAGCGGACACCAATCAGGTCTTGATTTGCTTTCGTAATCATAATGTTCTTCTGTCATCAGAATTACATCATAATCTAAACAATCGGCTAATTCACAGTATCCCTCATATTCAAGTTCACCGCAGTATGAAGTTCCGAACGGGCAATCATAGCAATTTTCTGGTGCGTCTATCACTAATACTGATTTACTCATTTTCTTCCTCCTTATCTTTCTCCGGCAAGTCCATAAGTGGACACCAATCAGGTTTAGATTGACGATATCCGTATACACAGTTAATTAGTTTCATATCATTTTCACTATCACCATTCACTGCATAGCAATATGCATATTCTCTACTTCTTGTATTGAATTCCTGACAAAATATACAATCTACACAATTTTCTGGCGTATCAATCACTAATACTGATTTACTCATAATTCCTCCTTAAGACAACAATACACTATTGGATAGCCAGTATCACAATCACAATTGTTGTAATCAATGTCTTCCAATGCTTTACTTTTTGCTATTTTCTCAGCTTCTTCTTTTGTATCGGCTTCAATATCGTCATAATCAATTGATAAGCTCATTCCGACACTTACATGCCATTTGCTCATTCAACTCCACCGCCTTTCACGATTTCTACCGCCCTGCTCAGTCCAGCATTGTATCCTTGATGTACATCAGATAAGATACATTCGGATTCGATGAATTTATCTCTTTTCAATTCGTTGATAACCTTGTCCACATCAAAAGCTGTCGGCTGTTCGTCAATAACTGCACCTATTGCAAAATCCATATCCGAATTTCCAAGAGAGTCAATTATTTTGTCTGCATCAATTAAACGCATTTATTCATCCTCCCACATTCCCAACAACCGCATCCTCTCATACAGTACAGCGACGGTCTTGCGTCTGTATCCGTAAAAGTCCTTCGGATTCATCGGGATATATCTTTCTCTGCTGATTTTCCTGTAACTTTTCCGGTGCAAGATATTCTCAATAACCATATCTGCTATCACCGTGTTTTTCGGGCAAGCTGACAAGGCGGCACTGGAAAGCAGGTATCCGTACTCTGCCGGAAAGTCTTTCAGCATCGCATTCAGTTTTTCAATGTCTTCTGCCGGAATACCGTAGTCTTTCAGCTTTTTGTTCCTTGTCAGCATACCGGTCTCCTTTCTAATCGTCTGGGTGGTGCTTGTCGTACATGATCGCCACACATACAAGACCAGCCACTCCGAATATGGTTCCAAGGGTGAATCCTAATAAGAATGTAATCATACAACCACCTCACTGTCCTCTGGCATCTGATAATCAATATGTCCATTTACATAGGCTTCCTGAATCATATCCAGTACTTTTATGGCTTTTGTTTCTGACTCATATTTTCCCAAACGCACATACCCTTCGTCTGCAATACATGATATGTCATAGCATATAACCTCTGTTCCTGATACTTGAATAAGTATTTTATTCATTTGAACAAGTTCCTTTTTATCCTGACTTCTGATTAACATTTTGCGTCCTCCTTATTCAACATCGGAAACAGCCATCCTGTCTTTTCGTTCGATGCAATCCAATCAAATTTTAGCTCTGATAATTGGTACTCTTTATTGCATCTTTCACAAGTGAATCCTTTCACTTTACTGTATTGTCCTATAATTCCACCGCATCCACATCTACAGTATTTATAATCCATTTTCATCCTCACTTTCCCCATGTAATCAACTGGCACGCTATTGTGCAGTCCTCCATGATTTCTATATTTATTTATGTATCAATTCACCATTCTAATTTTGATACAGCCTCGGTTTACCGGGCGTTCGTTATTCCTTTCTGTATTTGCCTAAAATTTTCATTATCTTTTCTACGTAATCAGCCATCTCGAGAATATCTTCGTCATCCATCCGTTTCAGCCCATATTTGTTTTCAAACTGATTAAGCTCAAACTCCATATCTTTTACCAGAATAAACTTCTCCGCAAGTTCATTTTCTTTTCTGGCATTTTCATCGTATTCGTAAAACTTTTCGCTTTTTCCATGTTCTTCATATATATCTGTTTCGATCTTGGTTCTTTTTGGAGTGATTCTTGTAATCTTAACCGGAATAATTTTTCTATGTCGGAACGTCGATAACCACCCGCAATTCACCGTTCTGGCAATTCCAACGGTATCTCCTACCTTTAAATCGTCTCTGCTGATTTCTTTTAACTTAATTTTCATTTCTCGTCCTACTTTCATTTAGCCAAATGCTACCTGCCCGTTATTCTGCATGACTTTTTATTTCTCCTGAAAAGCTTAATTCAATTCCTAGTTCTTCCTTGATAGCCTGCACATAATCAATCCATTCAGCCAAGCCCTGATTGATATAGTCCGAAGCTTTGTCCATGCCTGCCATGAACTTCTGGCATCTTTTCTGACCGAATCCAAATTCATCATGCAGGACAGCTATCGCCATGATCACGCAGCATTCAGATACAAGCTGTTTGATCTTCTCAGATGCTTTGTCCAGGTCCTTTCTTGCCAGGGAAGTATGTATTCCTGTTACTCCCCTGAATCTGCATTCCTTTTCGAGGGCTTCAAGACCGCCCTCTCTGGTGATTCGTCTAGCAAGGTCAAGACCATCTTCTCTGCCGCGTTCATATTCACGCATTTTATTCATTTCTTCACCTTTCCGAACCCGTATCCTGTCGGAGCATAGGCTCTATCAGTACTCGGGTGTGCTGTTTTAAGCAACCCATCATCAATAAGCTGGTTCAAATGTCTCCAGATGGTGGCTCTGCTTGCATCTACCTTCTCACAAATCTCGCTGACCGATGGTGCGTATCCAACAAGTTTAAAGTAGCTTACTACATACATGTAGATTTCTTTTCTAAGAGCCTGTCCCTGTTCGTATTTGTTCTTAGTGTTGTACATTCTTTCTCACTTCCCTCTGTTTGGAATCTAATAACTTATTAAAAGCAACTAGACAATTCTTGATAAACTGTTTATCATTATCATCAGGACACATTTCCGCATACTCTCCAAGCTCTATCAGACGATCAGTGGCCTGCTTAGAATATTCGTCTGTAAGTTCGGCTGAATAGAAATCTTTTATAGCTTTCCAAAATTCAGTCATAAATTTTTGAATATACGGAATATCCTTTGCTTCTACTTTTATTTTTATCATCTCCTTTGAATATTGTATACAATATACTGTATACGCTCTATTTAATTTTATTTTATAAATATAATATATTTATACTATTTTAATATAAGTAACCTTTGTTAACCGTAAAGTAACCGTACTAATTTGTGTAAACCATTGATTTTACAGGTAGGTAACCGAGTAACCGAGTAACCCTGACTTTCTCATATAGGGAAACTTTTATACTCAATATGTGCATATAAATACTCAAATATATATATACAGAATCAAAGGTTACCTAGGTTACCCGGTTACCTTTTGAACGAATTGTTTGTTAATCAAACACAATATCGTCCGTAATTTCAAAATCATCACTACAATTCACGAATCCTTTCGGAATTTCATCTACAATTTTCAAAAACACACATTTGGTGACAATTCCGTCAAGTTTTTTTGCTTTGGTCGGATAACCTCTGCTGTCAGTTTCCACAAGTCCCTTCTTAACAGCCCATGACAAAAATGCTTTTCTTGAGAATCTTCCGATTTTGCATAAATCATCAAACGCTGCGCTATAGATTATTGCAGTTGACGTTTTTTCTACCGGATTATTGTCGATAATTCCCCACCTTTCTGTTTTTATATCCGGGTTATCATCGAATTTAATTCCGTTCATGGCAATCTTATCAAGCACGAACCAGTAAGCGCGTTCGTTTTCAGATACCATTTCTTTCTCTGTCAGAAGATTCTTAGCCGTCTCAATGTCAATGTACTGGCCATCATGGAACAGCTGATCTGTTGCGATTTTATCTGCTGTCAGGATAATGCTCATTGATATACTCTGCTTCTGCATTTTATCATCATCCTGTATAAGGCTCTGAAAATGCTTCTGTATGGCTTTTATATCGTCAATGGACATTTCCTTAACTACATTTACAAAATCGATTCCTGCGTACCCGTAGTTCTTTTTAAGGGTATCTGCGGTAAGCTGCGGGTCGTCAAATATCTTTTCAGAGCACTCAACCTCGATGATTCGGTTAATCGCTCCGCCCTGGCTGACATACCCAGCGAGCGGTCGTTCGCCGTTAGTCAGAATACAATTCTGCCAGCGATTCTCCCGGTTAACACCCAGCTCCTTGTTGGAGCGACTCTTTCCTTTTCCAGAACACAGGTCGTACACAATTCCCTCGAAATTATCTCGGATTTTAGCCGACACCTTTGAAGTATCATCCAGAATTAATGGAAGATTGTTAAGCATATCGGACTTTGCTTCCAGAGCCACATCTGTTGTCTTGAAGTCTCCTATGTATCGTGATTCACCCGGATTCGCCCAGACGGAAGCTCCTAACATAAGCGTCACAGTCTTACCACCCTCAGTTTCTCCCCAGAGGTCTACAAAAAATGGAAGAGCACCGACCAGTTTAATCAGAATACTGGCGAAGCTTGCAGCCAACATGATTTTTGGCTCTATTCTTCCAGTAGCACGAACCTTTTTTACATGTTCATACCATTCTGTTCTGCTGCCGCCTACACTGATACTTTCATACAGTTGTCGGAACCGCATATCTCCATCGAACACAATATCCTTGTCATATGGAAGAAAATAATCCCTGATCCACCCGATTTTGCTAGAGGAATACTGAATGTTGATATAATCGTCATTTGCATTCTCAACGTCTGACAGAT
>ERZ772818.1393-NODE-1393-length-21093-cov-4.163086_pt1 | contig 21093 bp, 17 predicted proteins | sample MGYA00580837_ERZ772818 | MGnify/ENA primary metagenome ERZ772818 (study PRJEB29015, sample SAMEA2737671) | human gut metagenome | biome: human gut; feature: human-associated habitat; material: faeces | place: China | collected 2012 ...
TTCCAACTCGCGATGGACACCCTTGCTATTGGCTGTATGATTCCCGCTATTAGGGCTCATTGGGGACTTGCACCCGTTAGCTAATACTCATGCCGAGCATACAAAAACAAAGCCCCCTCAAAGTCATTTTTGAGAGGGCTTTATAATAAAAACAGATTACTTACTGCATCAAACTCCGATCTGCGATTTCAGGAGAATGTCACCCCACCAGATATTTTGCATACTTTCCTGTCAGCCTGCGAAGCAAATTGACCAGTCCCCATGAAGCCCCAAAGGCTATCAGGGCAGCAACCGGAATCTGAACCGCTACCGGTATATGACACATACGGGCCAGCAGGACACAGGGGCCGGTGAAAAAGTAATGAATCATATACACCCCGAAACCGCATACCGTCAGATTGGCAAGTGCCTGCCGCAAACGTTCATTCCGCACATTCACCTTCTTGGCTATCAGGAAGCAGGGCACTGTCATCATAACCACATTGGGAGAACAATAATAGAAAAACATCTCAAGCTGTTCTTCGGTATATTCCGGTAATGATGTGATGTGACGGAATCCCAGAAAAGTAATCAGGAAACCTATTACAAAAGAAGGAATTCCCCAGCCAAGGGTCCTGGCCAGACTAAAGTCATGGTGACGGAGATAATGGCCCAACAAAAGATAACCATTAAAACCGGCAAAGTTATAAAGCATATAAAATTCATTCCAAGAACAGGATCCCCACAGATAAGGATTCACAAATTCCCGGTAGTAAGGAACAAACAGTGTCACTCCCCAGGCTGCCAGGAACCACAGCTTTGCCTTTTCGGAGGCTTTCTCCACCCACGCAGAGAAGACAGGCATATAAAGATACATTCCGATCAACAGATAAATGTACCACATGTGAACATCCAGCAACGAAAAGTTCAACGGTATATGGGATATATAGTCCATCGATACCGACAGAGACTGACGGGCAGCTTCCTCTCCGGAGTATGGGAAGAAATCCAGAATCAGTTCGGGCCTGCATCCCAGCAGACCGGTGATCCAGGGAAACAGATTATAGATGACTGACCAGATCAGATACGGCCAGAATACCCGGCTGATACGTTTTCTGTAGAAAGCTCCCGTATCACCTTTGACCGGCAACAGCAAAGCTCCCGTAATCATTACAAAAAGCGGAACACACGGACGAAGAACAGATCCGTAAGCAGCTCCCCAGAACTTGATCTCACTGATATTGGCAGGCGGTTCGCCCGGATAAAAATTGAATGGATCGGTCGAATGACAGCATACAACCGTAAACATAGCCAGCAGGCGGACAACATCCAGCCACACAATTTGCTTCTTAGCAACAGAATTCAAAGTATTCCCCATAGTAGTATAATTTTAGAAAAAAGGAAATTCCGGATCACTCTGCAGATTCAGGCTGTATGCCGACCGGAATTTCCTCTTTTAATTCTTATTTGTCTCCGTACATGCGCGCACGCATTTCCTTGATATGATCTGAGGTAATGTATTCATCATACTCCATCATCTTGTCAATGATACCGTTCGGAGTCAGTTCGATGATACGGTTTGCCACAGTTTCAATGAACTCATGGTCATGCGAAGCAAAAAGCACATTTCCCTTGTACGTCTTCAGGTTATTATTGAACGCCTGAATAGATTCCAGGTCCAGATGGTTGGTCGGTGTATCCAGAATCAGACAGTTGGCGTTACGCAACTGCATGCGGGCAATCATACAACGCATCTTTTCACCTCCCGACAACACGCTTACTTTCTTCATCACCTCTTCACCGGAGAACAGCATACGGCCGAGGAAGCCCTTCATCTCGACTTCATTGCCCTGACCATACTGGCTCAGCCAGTCTACCAGATTCAAGTCACAGTTGAAATAATCCGTATTGTCCAGCGGCAGATAAGCTGTAGTAATCGTCACACCCCAGTTGTAATGTCCTGCCTGTGCCTTGCGATGACCGTTGATGATTTCAAACAAAGCTGTCATGGCACGCGGGTCACGGCTCAGGAACACGATCTTGTCTCCCTTTTCAACGTTGAAGTTCACATCGTTGAAGAGCACTGTTCCTTCTTCTGTTTCGGCACGCAGTCCCGATACTTCCAGAATCTGGTTACCCGGTTCACGGTCCATGGTGAAGATGATACCCGGATATTTGCGTGAAGAAGGTTTGATTTCGTCCACATTCAGTTTTTCCAGCATCTTCTTGCGGCTGGTAGTCTGCTTGGACTTAGCCACATTGGCTGAGAAACGGCGGATAAACTCTTCCAGTTCCTTCCGTTTTTCTTCAGCCTTGGCCTTCTGGTTCTGCTGCTGACGCAAAGCAAGCTGACTGGATTCATACCAGAAGCTATAGTTACCGGCAAAGAGGTTCACCTTACCAAAGTCAATATCTACGGTATGGGTACAAACCGAGTCGAGGAAGTGACGGTCGTGACTTACCACCAGCACGGTATGTTCAAAATTAGAAAGGTATTCCTCAAGCCAGGTCACAGTATCCATATCCAGGTCATTGGTCGGCTCGTCAAGCAACAGATTGTCCGGATTTCCAAACAAGGCCTGTGCCAGCATGACACGCACCTTTTCCTTACCACTCAAGTCTCCCATCAGCGTATAATGCTTGTCTTCCTTGATGCCCAGTCCGCTCAGCAAGATAGCCGCATCACTTTCCGCATTCCATCCTTCCAGCTCGGCAAACTTTTCTTCCAGTTCCGACGCCTTCATACCGTCTTCATCGGTAAAATCTTCTTTGGCATACAACGCTTCGCGCTGCTTCATGATGTCCCACAGCACAGTATGTCCCATCAGTACGGTATCCAATACTGTATGTTCGTCAAACTTAAAGTGGTCCTGGCTCAAAACAGAAAGGCGTTCGCCCGGTCCCAAAGTCACACTTCCTTTAGTCGGGTCCAGCTCTCCGGAAATTACTTTCAGAAATGTAGACTTTCCGGCACCGTTTGCACCAATGACACCATAAATATTACCATTTGTGAACTTCATGTTCACATCGTTATACAACACTCTTTTACCAAATTGAACGGCTACGTTTGATACTGTAATCATTATAAATATACCTAAATGTTTATATCCTTGCAAAGATACATATAATTCCCGATACCCTTTGGATAAAACACAGATAAAATGGGCAATATCACGGTGTAATGACGCTTTTTGACAGGGTTACGCTCTGATTTTAATTTATTTTTGTATATTTAGGACATCACTTAAATCATAATCATTATGGAAACAGGACTCTTTTGGATTGTGCCGGCAGCTTCGGTTCTGGCACTGGTATTAGCCTGGTATTTTTATCGTCAGATGATGCAGGAGAGCGAAGGCACTCCCCTCATGATTAAAATTGCATCGCACGTGCGTAAAGGTGCCATGTCTTACTTGAAACAGCAATACAAGATTGTAGGTATGGTATTCCTGGCACTGGTGATTCTCTTCTCCATCATGGCCTACGGATTTGACCTTCAGAACCACTGGGTGCCGATTGCCTTCCTCACCGGCGGTTTCTTCTCCGGACTGTCCGGCTATCTGGGTATGAAAACTGCGACTTATGCTTCGGCCAGGACAGCCAACGCGGCACGGAACTCGCTGAACAAAGGACTGCAGGTGGCATTCCGAAGCGGTGCCGTAATGGGACTGGTTGTGGTAGGTCTGGGACTGTTCGATATTTCATTCTGGTACCTGTTGCTGGATAAGTGTATCCCCGATGATGCCATGAACCCCACCGCCAAACTTTGTGTCATCACAACCACCATGCTGACCTTTGGTATGGGAGCCTCTACACAAGCCTTGTTTGCCCGTGTAGGAGGAGGTATTTATACAAAGGCTGCCGACGTGGGAGCCGACCTTGTGGGAAAGGTTGAAGCCGGAATTCCGGAAGATGACCCGCGAAATCCTGCCACCATTGCCGACAACGTGGGAGACAATGTAGGCGATGTAGCCGGAATGGGTGCCGATCTGTACGAGTCTTATTGTGGTTCCATCCTTGCCACAGCTGCCTTGGGTGCCGCTGCTTTCATTGGTACAGGCAATACTGAAATGCAGTTCAAGGCTGTAATTGCCCCCATGCTGATTGCCGCTATCGGTATCGTTCTTTCCATTATCGGTATTTTTGCCGTACGGACCAAAGAGGATGCCGGCATGAAGCAGCTACTCAATGCACTGGGTTTCGGAACAAATCTCAGCTCGGTACTTATCGTCATTGCTACTTTCCTGATTTTATGGGCATTGGGCATACAGAACTGGCTGTACATATCTATGGCTGTAGTTGTAGGCCTCATCGTGGGTATCATTATCGGAAGGTCGACTGAATATTATACCTCACAGTCCTACCGTCCAACCCAGCAGTTGTCCGAGAGTGGAAAAACAGGACCGGCTACGGTTATCATCTCCGGTATCGGACTGGGAATGATTTCTACCACTGTCCCTGTCATAGCCGTTGTAGCAGGCATCATCCTCTCCTACTGGCTGGCATCCGGTTTCGACTTTGCCAATATAGGTATGGGACTTTATGGCATCGGCATTGCAGCCGTGGGCATGTTGTCTACATTGGGCATCACACTGGCAACCGATGCTTACGGTCCGATAGCAGACAATGCCGGAGGAAATGCCGAAATGAGCGGCCTTGGAGCTGAAGTAAGAAAGCGTACCGATGCTCTGGACTCATTGGGAAATACCACCGCTGCTACCGGAAAAGGATTTGCCATCGGCTCTGCAGCCCTCACCGGACTGGCTCTACTGGCATCGTATATTGAAGAAATACGTATCGGTCTGTCCCGACTGGGTACAGAAGTATTGGAACTGCCCGGAGGCGGTAGCGTAAATGTCCACAATGCAACATTTACCGACTTTATGTTCTACTATGATGTTACGCTTATGAATCCCAAAGTACTCTCGGGCATGTTCGTAGGTAGCATGATGGCTTTCTTATTCTGCGGATTGACCATGAATGCTGTAGGACGTGCTGCCGCACACATGGTAGAAGAAGTCCGCAGACAGTTCCGCGAAATTAAAGGCATCCTTACCGGAGAAGCCGAACCCGATTATGCACGCTGCGTACAGATTTCTACCAAAGGAGCACAGCGCGAAATGATTTTCCCGTCACTGCTGGCCATTGCAGCTCCTATCATCACAGGTTTGCTGTTTGGAGTGCCGGGCGTTATCGGACTGCTGATTGGTGGTTTGTCCTCGGGATTTGTGCTTGCCATTTTCATGGCCAACTCGGGTGGTGCATGGGATAATGCCAAGAAGTATGTGGAGGAAGGTAATTTTGGCGGTAAAGGCAGTGAAGTACACAAGGCCACCGTTGTTGGCGATACCGTGGGCGACCCCTTCAAGGACACCTCCGGCCCTAGCCTGAATATCCTTATCAAGCTGATGAGTATGGTGGCAATTGTAATGGCCGGACTGACCGTAAGCTGGAGCTTGTTCTAAAAAAACAGCCTCTTTTTTACGCGTCACTGCAATAAAAAAGTTACGGCATAAACGTGATAAACGTTTTTCACACAAAAGATACACTTTTATCTTATGTGTGATGCAATCAACATACAAAGACGCTTTTAATTCATTTCTTGAAGGATAATAATAAGCCATCTGGACAGACTATACTGCAATCTAGATGGCTTTATTCGTACCAAAAAATCTATAATATGCAGTTTTTACCATATAAAATGGTATATTTGCGAAAAACTAAAAGACCGCAAGTATGAAAAAATATATCTATATAGCTTTTTTGTGTATAACAATTTCTCTTTCTGAAACCGTTTCCGGCCAGACAACTGCCACCGGCAAGCTCAGCCAATATGCTGCCCAGCAGAATTATCCGGCTGCAATAGCCGAAGGTATACGCCTTAGCCAGACCAACTCGCAAAACGGACAGTGGGCAGAAGCTTTTACCGTCTGCCGCACCATGAATGCAATACTGGACCAGGCTGAGCAAAATGGTCAAAGCCGAAACTATCTGCTTCGCTATCAGATTAGCAAGGAACGTCTGCGCCTGTATACCCGCATCAATAAAAAGCCGAACTGTGAAGACCTGATAAAGGAACTGAAGGTTCATGCCGATAAGATAAATACAGACTCCATCAAAGAAGACCTGCTGCGTACAGAAGCAGGAGTGTACATGCACTTTAATGAAACAGCTAAAAGTCTGGATTGCTTCCGTCAAATCATCCACCTAAAAACGTCTGGTAAAACAGAAAAAGAAATCCGCTCATGTTTCGAGAATATGCTTCAAGAAGCCCGTCAGGAAAATCAAACCTTACTTGCATCCGAACTGGACAAGCTGTACGGCAGATGGCAGGATTCTATCAAAGCAGTAAAAGCGGCCTCGGAGATGAGCCGTATACAGAACGAATATGCCCAAGCTCAAGAGACGTTGCAAGAGAAAGAAAACACCCTCGGCACACGTCTTGTTATTATATGGGTAATCAGTATTATAGCCTTGGGTCTGGCAGCTGCTCTGGTTTTCGTGGGATTATTACTGCTCAAATCACAGCGTAACGGAAAAAAGCTGAAGCAGAGCCTTGCCATTGCCAACGAGAACAACATTCAAAAATCCAACTTTATTCAAAATATGGGCAAGCAACTTTCTCCGGCCATTAATATCATTATGGACGAAAGCAAGCGTATGGCTGGAGCAAACCGACTGCAAGCTACAACTCAAGGCATCTGTAACTTAATAGACGATATGGAGGCCTATTTTGAGCTGGAAAATACAAGGGAAGAACATTATCCTACCAAAAACATTCAGGCTGCGGTTTTCTGCAATGCTGTAATGGAGAAAGCCAAAACACACATCAAGACGGGAGTTGAAACGAAAGTTGAAGCTCCTAACGTACAGATTAAAGGCAATGCCGAAGCACTCGAAAAAATTCTCTTGCATCTGCTCTATAATGCGGCCATGCACACAGAAAGTGGAAAAATAGCACTGGAATTCAGGAAAAGAGGAGCACGTACCCTCCAGTTCCTGGTCACGGATACCGGCTGTGGCATTCCGGCAGAACAACAAGAGCTGTTAATGCAGCCATTTACCCGAATAGCTGATTTATCAGAAGGCAGCGGACTGGGACTTCCTACTTGTAATCTGATGGCATATAAAATGAATGGAACACTGACGCTGGATACTTCCTACAAGAAAGGAGCACGGTTTATCCTGGAAGTACATGTATAAATGATTGCTATCTCCTCTTGATACCATAAAAAAAACCTGTCTTTTCATTACGAATCGACAGGTTATTTTTGTATAAAGTAAATCAAACTATAACAAGCTTATTTTGCCAGACTATAAACGATATCCATAATCTGTTTGCCCAATTCATCAGCAGCTTCCATAGTAGAAGCTTCAGAATATACGCGAATGATAGGCTCTGTATTACTCTTGCGCAAGTGTACCCATTTATCCGGGAAATCAATTTTTACACCATCAATATCGTTTATCTCCTCATTCTTATACAGTTCTTTCACTTTTGCCAGAATAGCGTCAACATCTGTTTCCGGAGTAAGGTCGATACGATTTTTTGCAATATAATAAGTTGGATATGTAGCGCGAAGTTCGGTTACTTTCTTTCCTTCGTGTGCCAAATGGCTCAAGAACAAGGCAATACCCACCAGTGCATCACGACCGTAATGGCTTTCCGGATAGATTACTCCGCCGTTACCTTCACCACCAATCACTGCATGCGTGTCTTTCATCTTTGTCACAACATTTACCTCGCCTACAGCCGAAGCGTTGTATTGCTGGCCATATTTACGGGTTACATCGCGCAAAGCACGGGTAGAACTCAAGTTAGATACGGTATTTCCCGGTGTATGCTTCAATACGTAATCGGCAACAGTAACCAGTGTGTATTCTTCACCGTACATTGTTCCGTCTTCACAAATCATAGCCAGACGGTCTACATCCGGGTCAACTACAAAAGCAACATCTGCTTTTCCGCCTTTCATCAGATTCATGATGTCACCCAGATTCTTTTCAAGCGGTTCCGGATTATGCTGGAAATCGCCTGTAGGCTCACAATAAAGTTTTTCTACATGCTCTACTCCCAGACGTTCGAGCAGTTGAGGAAGAATAATACCACCTACCGAGTTTACACAATCAATAGCAACACGGAAATTGGCTCTACGAATTGCTTCTACGTCGACCAATTTCAGAGCCAGCACGCTGTCAATATGTTTTTCGTTATACGAATTATCTTCTGTGTATTTGCCAATATGATCGATGTCTGCATATTCGAAAGCTTCAGCTTCAGCAATACGGAGTACTTCGTTACCCTCTGCAGCATTCAAGAATTCACCGTGTTCGTTCAGCAATTTCAAGGCATTCCACTGACGAGGATTATGGCTTGCAGTAAGGATAATACCTCCACATGCACCTGCCATAGTTACAGCAAGCTCAGTTGTAGGTGTGGAAGCCAATCCGATATTAAGGACATCGAATCCCATTCCCATCAACGTACCACATACTACGTTCTTCACCATTTCGCCCGAGATACGTGCGTCACGGCCTACTACAATGGTATTGCTTTTTACTGTAGTTGTCTTACGAATCAATGTGGCATAAGCCGATGTAAATTTAACAATATCCAGCGGATTCAGTCCTTCGCCTGCATGGCCGCCTATTGTTCCTCTAATTCCGGAAATAGATTTGATTAGCGTCATAATATTAATTAAAAAGGTTGATAAGTAATTTCATAATAACATGGATATACATAGTCAATGGCATCCATCTGTCCCTGGCTGTGAGGAACAATCAGACGTACACGGGCAATATTCTCCGCACTATATGTACGTACCGGTGTAAGATAATTCAACGGTACAAGCCATCCCGAAGGAACAGAAGTTCCGTAATAAGACATCATAGAAGTGCTTGTAAAAGTAGCAGTATAAGAGTCTTCGCTCTTTGTACAAACAATCTCATCGGGAATTGTTGCGTTGATATTTGTAGACAACGTATCTCCTGTCTTAATTGAGACTTCCAGATAGCGGGCCAGCAAAGTATGACGACCGTCTTCCAGTTTCTTTCCCGCTTCACCGTTTTCTTTACGGCCTTTTTGTATAATCTGCATATACACGCCGCTATCATCAAACAGCACAAACTCATTCTTGGCCGTATCGGTTGTTTCATTCTGTGCTTTAAAAGCTTGCTCCGAAATTACCTGAATGTTTTCTTCATTAATGAAGTTATTGATGGCATCTCTTTCTTCCTCTTTCATTTCGGCGTAAGTCTTTGAGTCGTTACAACTATGAAAGAACAGACCGATACCCATTAAAACAAAAGCTATTAAAATATTCTTTTTCATGTACTAAATATATTATTCCGGAAGCGAAGGTAATAATTCACACAGAAATACACCTTCTGTTTTCTTCCTATTATACAAAAATAACTATTTTTTTACGACCAGCATTTTTTCGTATTTCACCAAGGCTTGCTTGAACAAGTTTACAGCTTCTTCCATAGGTCCATAAAATTCACCACCGGAAGCATTCAGGTGTCCTCCTCCGTTAAAGAATTCTGCTGCCACCTTGTTACAAGGAAAATCTCCAACAGAGCGCAAGGAAATCTTTATCATCTGGCGTTCTGCATCTTCACGCAAGAAAGCTGAAAAGCAAACATCTTTTATTGACAGGGGCATGTTGACAAAGCCTTCGGTATCTCCTTTGTTGCAATGAAACTTCTGCTGTTCGGCAGCATCCAATGTTATCAAAGCCGATGAGAATTGAGGATATACCACCATTTTCTCATAAAGCACATACCCCATCAGGCGCAAACGGCTTTCAGAGTAGGTATTGAATACTTTTCGGTAAATTTCATCTTTATCGATGCCTTTGGATATAAGTTCACTGATAATGAAATAGATTTCCTGTTTATTGGAATTATAGGTAAAACCACCCGTATCGGTCATCATACCTGTATAAATACACTCTGCCGTTTCTTTGGTGATATCTTCAAAATAACCCAGACGGCATATCAGACGAAACACGAGCTCGGAAGTAGAAGATATATCAGGATGTGATATAGTTATGCGGCAGAAAGGCTCTGGATTCAGATGGTGATCAATCATCATCTTACGGGCAGGTGAAGCTGCTACAATATCTTTCATTTCTGCAATGCGAGACAAAGCATTAAAGTCTAGGCAGCATATTACATCGGCCTCCATAATCAGCTTATCTGCAAATTCGGCATATTTATCATAACGGATAATATCCTTAGCTCCAGGCATCCATCTGAAAAAATCGGGAAATGCATTGGGGACAATCACATTTACGTTTTTTTCTTGTCCACATAAGAAGTGATACAACCCTAATGAAGAACCCAGTGCATCTCCGTCAGGAGAAACATGAGTTACAATTACAATCTTTTCTGCACGTTCCAACCATTTTTCGGCATGGTCTATATTAGCCTGTAATATAACTTTTGTCAGCATATTTATTTTTATCTTTTTACTCTTCTATACCACAATGATACTTGAAATTGCAAAGCTATAAAATCTTGCCCGAATGCACAACTTCAATAAAACTGTTTTTTTATAGGGACAGCATAAACTGCATTCTTTTCTATTGAAACATAGTCTGTTTGACTGTTTTTACACTGTTCGGCCAACCGCATCTGCTGACTGGCGGGGAACGAAGCATCCATTACTAGCTTTTTAAAAACAAACAACCGTTTCAAGTCATTGAGGTCACCCTTAAATCCTCTACATAAAAACAAGTAATCTAGCTGCAACGGCGTTGTTTCTGTATACAAGTTCCTGCAGTCTTCAGAAAGTTTGCCAGTCAGTACTCCTCCCCTACTCAAAACAAAAGCATTATATGGTACTAGTTGCTCTGTATTACTCCCGTTTTGATAATATACTTCACGATTATAGAAAAGTATCCGAGGAGAAACATCAGAAGCAACAGTCTGTCTCCACTTTAACAGGCCAAAAAGATTAAGCCCTAGAAGCAAAACAATAAGTGTCCCAGGCCTATGAAAGCGGCAAAACTGATAAGCAGTAAACAAAATTATAAAAAGGAATACAGCCTGTAGTGGAGTTACCCCAACATTTACAATATTGGCATAAGGTAAAGAAGCTATGAAAGAGATTCCATTTACAAAAAAAGTAGACAGGTAGTTAAGGCATAAGACAATCCAGCATTGAACAATCGGTATATAGCTTACCGCCAAAACCAGCAATGCCAAAATAATTATCAGGACGACTAAAGGCGCTACAAAAATATTTCCAATAATAAAATATAACGGAAAAGTTCCAAAATAACAGCAAATCAAAGGGAAAGTACCCACTTGTGCAGCTAATGTTACGGCCATAGTATCGTACAAGTACTTCAAAAGCGTATTACCTGATGGAAATTTTGAGCGGAAAAAAGGATAGAATAATAAGATTGAAAAAACCGCTGCAAACGAAAGTTGAAAACCGACATCGAATAAATAAAAAGGTTGGTAAACCAGCATCAGAAAAGCCGTGAGATACAAAACATGCCAGGTAGACGAACGCTGCCCAATCAGCAAGGAAGACAAAAGATAGGCTGTCGTCATACACACAGCACGAACTACAGAAGGGACAAGCCCTGTGAGAAAAGCAAAAAACCAAAGCGCAAACAACACTCCAATTGTATGCAGCCATTTGCCGGCAGGCAAAAAGAGTAAAGGACGAAGTACCAGCGACAATATAAAGTAAATGATACCAATATGCAATCCTGATATGGCAAGAACATGGCTCACTCCTGCTGCATTAAAAGCTGTTTTAATATCTTCTGTCAACAACTCTTTTTCTCCTAGCAGTAAAGCAGAAGTAACAGCCAAAACGTCGGGGAATAATCCGCTGCATTTTAATCTATCAGCCAGTTTTTCACGACATTGCAAAGCATACTGCCTGCATGTTAAATCTTCCGGCGCTGTAGTATCAACTCTCCAATAGCCACGATAGGCTAATCCAGTCGCCGTAATTCCCCGATAATACAAATACTGGGCATAATCAAATGAAAGATAAGGAGGTGTGGAAGGAGGCTCCAATTGTGCATAAAACTGCAGTTTAGCTCCAATATCAGGCCTGTTTCCTAACGAATCCCGGACAGCATAGAGTAGAACTTCACGATGTACCGGAGTGACAAGCCGCAGCGAATCATCATAGTATTTTTCAACATATACTTTACATGCATATGTCTTATCCGTCAAAGAAGGAGGTTCCAGGACAGTCCCTTCATACAATAAAGACTTTTCAGGCCAGTTAAATTGCAGTTGCCGTGCTCTCCAATCTGTCCAAATTGTCCCACCGAACATAAAAACAAGCACAACAAACACGCCAAAGCATTTCCTTGAATAAAACTTCTGAGAATGGAAATAACTTAAGAAAAGTCCAGCAAAACTACCGCCCAATGCAGCCAGCAATATCCACATAGGAAATGAATCGGGCAGCAATCTGTCTGATATAAAAATTCCGGCTGAAAATGCTATCATCAGCCGGAAAAAAGGATACGTAATATTCGAAGGGAAATTACTGTTCATTTACAGGTTTCAACTCTTTGAGCTGATGAATCATATCAACCATATCCGGTGCACCGAAAACAGCATTTCCTGCGACAAGTACATCTGCACCAGCATCTACCAACATTTGTCCGGTTGTTAAGTTAACACCACCATCTACTTGTATGAGAGCGTGTGAGCCTGTTCTGGTAATTAACTCACGCAGTTCACGCACTTTTTTCAAAGTATTTGGAATAAACTTCTGCCCGCCAAAGCCTGGATTCACACTCATAAGCAACACCATATCTACTTCGGTAATTATATCTTCCAACATAGCTACTGGTGTAGAAGGGTTCAATGTTACGCCAGCCTTCATTCCAGCTTCTTTTATTTGCTGAACAACGCGGTGTAAATGTGTGCAAGCTTCAAAATGAACGTTCATCATCATCGCACCGGTTTCTTTCACTTCTTTAATGAACTTTTCAGGCTGAACAATCATCAGATGCACATCCAGCGGCTTCTTGGTAATCTGAGATACGTATTTAAGGACCGGAAAGCCAAATGAGATATTAGGAACAAAAACTCCGTCCATAATATCGATATGCAACCAGTCGGCTTCACTGTTATTCACTTTCTCTAAATCATCCTGCAGATGTGCAAAATCAGCAGAAAGCATAGATGGAGAAATCAAAACTTTACTCATTTATTAAAGATTTTAATTTTTAAAGATGAAGCAAAGATAAGATTTTTTTTACAAACTGCCATAACAAGCTGTCAATTAGGCAAAATAAAACGAAAACCTAACTGCAAATTAAAATTAAACGGATGTTCTTTTCTTATGGTCAAAGTTTCTTCGCCATCATCAAAATAATAAGCCATGCCAGGTTCTACATATATGCCAGACCAGTTGCTGAATTTAAACTGTAATCCTGCAGCCAAAGCCAAGGAGAACTGAAGATTATCTATATCCATCCGTTCTTCCTCTTTCCTTACCGCCTGCCGGCTTACACTTGTACTGATATTCTTTGCAGAAATACACTTTTCAATCATACCTCCAGTCGAAGCATACACATCCCAATAACGATTACTCCAGATACTACGATGCAGTTTCAGAGGAACGCCCAAATAATGCAGTTTCTGTTCACTGTCAATATATGAAGAACTCGTTCCCGAATGCAAGTTGGAGGATAACATTGTATAATTTAAACCAGTTTCAATTCCCCACTTCTCATTAATGCGATAATGTACAGAAGCACCGATGGTTACAGGCATCGCATGCTCTACGTCCGACTTTACTTCTTCTTCACGGGCACTATATAAAATCTGACTATACACATAATTTGCATCATTTACAGGAGTTGTCAAATCACCGTTTGCAACATGCATAGATGCACTGCGGGAAAATGAAGTAAATCCTTGATAAGTATTGGATGAAGCAAGCGGAGAGTTGCCATAATTCAAACCAATTTCCAATTTAGCTCTAGACAACTTCTCTTTGTCCGCATTTGCAGATTTGTAGTTCCGCGCAGAGTAAGTTCTACGGGGAGTATTCTCTATATCAGTAATATTCTCTTGCACTTTTTGCGAGTGCTCAACGGCAGCCTTACTTTCATCAGCATCATCAGTCTGTGAAAAAGCAGTTTCATGCGCATCTGTCAAATTATCCAAATCTTCGGATGAAGAATCTGTAAGCTCATCTTCAGAAATCTGCCGAACCGATATTCCAGAACGATTGTCTGCAATAATCTGTTCCACAGCACTACTTGCCGGAACTTCATCCTGCGGCGTTTCCAAATCTGATATTTTCTTTTCTTCCTCAGACAGAGGTAAAACATCTGCTGTAACAGGAAGTTTCATTTCCTGAACCTCATCTGTCAGCCACACACTCCAAACAGAAACCAATGTCATGACAACCACAGCTGCTGCTGCCACCGTCTGCCATCGTTTCCACATAGGAATTACCTTTGGAGGTGTCTGCAATTCTTTCTCAAGCTCTTCCCACAATCCTGCCGGAACCGGCTCAAGATAATCTTCCAGCTCCTCTTTCACCTGTCTGGCCCATTTATCTTCGTTTCTCATTATTGATTCTGTTTTCTATAATCGTTAATCTTTTTCATCAATATTTTTTTTGCTCTAAAAAACTGAGAAGAAGAGGTATGTTCTGTTATCCCCAACATCTCGCCTATCTGCTTATGGCTTTTTTCTTCGAATACATATAAGTTGAATACAGTCCGATAACCATCAGGCAACTCCTGTATAAACTGCATCAGAACTTTTTTAGGAACAGCAGGCAAATCGTCCTCCTCATCAGATAAATCCGGCAATGTTTCCATCGGGACTTCTTGCTGAACAAGCATATTTTTCTTTCGAAGAAAGCCCAAGGCTTCATTAATCATCACCCGGTTTAGCCAAGCTTTCAGTGAGCCTTCACCCTGATAATTAAACTGTTTTATGGTTTTAAAGATATGAATAAAGCCATCATGCAATACATCCTCGGCCATTTCCCTGTCCCCAACATAACGGATACAAAGCGTCATCAACTGCCGAGCATACTGCTCGTACAATTGCTTGCGGGCCAGATTATTTTCTTTTCCGCACTCTAACGCCAATTCCTGTTCATTCATCTCCATTTGTATTCATATAATGACGACGATGCAAAAATACTGCATCATGCATTGCTCTTTTTATTATTAAAATGTTTTAACACACAACGATGCAGTATTCATACAATTCATGCATTTTGGAAGTAAAACAAATAAATGAATAAGTTATGAAACCGATAAAACATTTCTTTCTTTTGACTGCTTTGGCCATAACTTCAACATTCCAATCATGTTTGGACGAAGATAAAAATACGGTTACTTATCAACCTGCCGTCGGCACCGTAGACAACGAGAATGGCAAGCTATTGTTTGATACAGACTATTATGGTGTTTTGGAACCTCTGAATACTACGATATTTTCGAATTACGATGCAGATGAAGACGGACAACGCGTAATGGCCTCGATTGTATTCATAGACAACTCTGAAACCCAAAAAACAGACAACTATAAACAGATTCAAGTTTTAGAGCTCTATAAAATACTGACTAAGAATGCAGACAGCCTTACCGAAGGACAAGAAGATGTTTATGGAAACGATCCTATATTGATTTCTGGCGGATACATCAGCAAAGAGCATCTGAATCTGGAATTTAATATCTGGAGAAACGACGCAAGCATTGCACACCGTATCAGTCTGGTGCTTACAGAAAAGTCTGAATTGGACGAGAACGGAATGATTCATGTAGAGTTAAGACACAATGCAGAAAGCGACCAGCAGTATACACTGGCATGGGGATTGGTATCCTTCAATCTTTCCAGCATACCTGGGTATAACGATGAAAACTTTAAGGGATTTATCATTGAACATAGCGGCCAGAATGGACAAACATCTACTGTCACAATCAAGAAAGATGACAATAATGCCAAGTCCAATCAAACCGGAATATCCGCTCCCATAAACGAATGTACATACATTGAATAATCCTAAACCTTCAATATACACTAAAGTTAAAAGACCTGACCTTAACGAAAAAAGACCTGAACTTATCATAAGTCAGGTCTTTTTTATTTGGTATTAACTAACGGACAACGGTACCTTCTGTGAAACGGAATCCGCGGAGGAAATCCGCAACCTCCATTCTCTTCTTGCCGGCCAACTGCAAAGATAAGATATCCACATATCCATCTGGAACAGCTACACGGAAATAAGACTTCTGGTCGGTAACAATACTTCCAACCGGCAAATCATGGGCTTCAAAAATCTTTGCAGATTCATAAACCTTCAACGTCACCGGAGCAGCATCCCCCTGATGCAATTCAGTCCATGCAGCCGGATACGGCGACAACCCTCTGATAAAATCGTATACCTTCTTTACTCCCTTATTCCAGTCTATGCGGCAAGTTTCCTTAAAGATTTTAGGAGCCGGGCGCAAATCAGCCTCATCAGCCAGCTTTTCCTGAGGAGTCGTTACAATGTTTCCTTCCAGAATTGCATCTACAGTTTTTAGAACCAAATCTCCTCCCAACATCATCAAGCGATTATATACTACCTCTACATTATCCGTATCAGCAATGGGCACACGCACCTGGTCGATAATCTCACCGGTATCAATCTCATGTTTCAGGAAAAAAGTCGTGATACCCGTTTCCGTATCTCCGTTAATCACGGCCCAGTTGATAGGCGCAGCCCCACGATACTGCGGCAACAGCGAAGCATGCAGGTTGAACGTTCCCATTGGAGGCATATTCCACACAACCTCCGGCAACATTCTGAAAGCAACCACTATCTGTAAGTCAGCTTTCAACGCTCGCAGTGTTTCCACAAACGTTTCATCCTTCAGCTTCTCCGGCTGCAAAATATTCAATCCCTGCGATAATGCATACTGCTTAACAGGGCTGGGCTGCAGCACACTGCCGTGACGGCCTACCGGTTTATCAGGCATTGTTATCACTCCAACCACATTGTATCCGCCCTCAACCAGACGTTTCAAACTCTCGACTGCAAACTCGGGAGTTCCCATATAAACAATACGTAAATCTTTCTTTTCCATCCTATTTCTTTCTATTATTCTGCTGAGAAATCAACAAGTACCTGACGGTACGCATTAAATATCTTCGATTTTGAAACAAATCCCATATACTTGCCATCACTATCCAGCACAGGCAAATTCCAGGCCTTCGTATCATCGAATTTTTTCATCACCGACTCCATAGAGTCATCAATATGGACAACTGCCGGAGGCGAAGTCATGAAGCGGTCTACCTTAAAACGACGATACAGTTCCTGTCTGAACATAATATTACGAATATCATCCAGAATAACCACCCCAATGAAGTCGCCCTGATAACCCACTACAGGGAACAGGTTTCTTCTTGATTTGGATATCACCTTGACCATTTCTCCCAAATCCATATCCGGACTGACCTTCATAAAATCGTTTTCCACCACATTTTCAACATTCAGCAGTGTCAAAACCGCTTTGTCCTTATGATGCGTCAGCAACTCACCCTTCTTTGCAAGTCGCATCGAATAAATACTGTGCGGCTCGAATACAATGATTGTAAGATAAGCACATACCGAAACAATCATCAGCGGAAGGAACAGCCCATATCCACCTGTCAGCTCCGCAATCAGGAAGATACCGGTAAGCGGCGCATGCATAACCCCCGACATCAGTCCTGCCATCCCCATCAGTGCAAAGTTCTTTTCCGGAATATAAGTACTACCTATATTAAAGGTATTGCAAACATGCGAAAACACAAAACCCGCAATACAGCCAAGGAACAAACTTGGAGCAAAAATACCACCACAACCTCCTCCACCGTTGGTTGCACTGGAAGCAAAGACCTTCAGCAGAATAATCAGCAGCAAATACACGATGAGTAAATTCCCATTTCCATAGAATATAGAATTATTCATCACCGTATCCCAGTCCAGCGGAGAAGTTCCGTTAAGCAGCAAGTGAATCGTATCATATCCTTCACCATACAACGGTGGGAAAAGGAATATTAAGATACTCAACATCGTTCCCCCTATCACAAACTTCACATAAGGGTTAGAATATTTTCTAAAAATATCCTCTATCCAGTTCATCGAACGGGTAAAATACCAGGCTATCAGTCCGCAGAAAATCCCCAACGCTATCGCATAAGGAATGCGCTCCAACGCAAAAGGATGATCCAGACTAAACTGGAACATCGCTTCCGTTCCCGTCATCAGGTACGCCATCGAAGCAGCCGTAACACTGGATATCAGCAAAGGAAGCAAAGAAGCCATCGTAAGGTCAATCATCAATACCTCCAACGTAAAGACCAGTCCCGCTATAGGCGCCTTGAAGATACCCGAAACAGCACCGGCAGCACCACAGCCCACCAAAAGCATCAGCGTTTTATGATCCATGCGGAACAAACTGCCCAAGTTAGACCCGATAGCCGAGCCCGTCAGCACAATAGGAGCTTCGGCTCCTACAGAACCACCAAAACCGATGGTAATGGCCGAAGCACATACAGAAGACCACATGTTATGTTTCTTTATCCGGCTTTGCCTGCGCGAAATGGCATACAAGATTTTCGTAACTCCATGCCCGATGTCATCCCGCACCACCTTACGGATAAACAACCCCGTCAGAAAAATACCCACTACCGGATAAACCAGATACAACCAGTTGGCTCCTGTACTATCAAAGTTCTCGGTAAGAAACTCTTTAATATATTCCACCAGAAACTTCAGCACATAAGCAGCCAAGGCAGTAAATATTCCGACGAGGAAACTCAGAATCAGTACAAACTGCTTTTCAGTGATATGTCTTTCTCTCCACACGATAAAACGCTGGAAAAGAGAAAGCTTTTCCTTCGTAACCGTTTCCATAACCTGCAGCTTACTCCCTTATGATTTTCACAACGCCGCCTGCACCCAGACGGATAATACTGGAAGGTTTGGGGTGTCCGGTTTCTTCACGACGGTAATCCACCACATAATCCACTGCGTTAAGAATCTCTTCACTGATTTCACTGAACACGGCAGCAGCCGGCTCGCCACTGATATTGGCCGAAGTAGAAACAATCGCTTTCCGGAAGCGGAAACAAAGCTGCCGTGAAAACTCTTCATTGGTCACACGGATACCCACACTGCCGTCCTCCGCTATCAGATTAGGGGCCAGATTACGGGCTCCGTCATAAATTATTGTCAACGGGCGTGTAGCCATCTCTATCAAATCCCACGCCACCACAGGTACATCCTTTACATAAAAATCAACTTTCACCGGACTGTCCACCAGTACCAGCATAGCTTTACTGTCGGCGCGTTTTTTTATCTCGTATACTCTGCGGACCGCTTCTTCGTTTGTAGCATCACAGCCTATTCCCCACACCGTATCCGTAGGATATAAAATAACACCGCCTTTTTGCAGCACTTCGCATGCCTTCTTAATTTCATCTTTCATCATATCCAGTACTTTTTTCAAGTGTCTATACCCCACAAAATTACGAAGGATTTTTCAGATGTACCAAGAAAAACCACAAATTATACATTTCATTTGTATGAGTTCTTTCGTATTTTTGCAAAACGGCCCCTATAAAAAGAATAAACATGACTTACGAACGTAAAATTATTCATATCGATATGGATGCTTTTTATGCCTCGGTAGAACAGCGCGACTTTCCCGAGCTGAAAGGCAAACCCATAGCCGTAGGCCATGCCGACGAACGGGGTGTAGTGGCAGCAGCGAGCTATGAAGCCCGCAAATTTGGTATCCGCTCTGCCATGTCGTCTCAAAAAGCCAGGAAACTTTGTCCCGAACTTATTTTTGTAGAAGGACGCATGGAAGTTTACAAGGCGGTGTCTGCCCAGATACATCAGATATTCCATGAATATACCGACATCATCGAACCGCTTTCGCTGGATGAAGCCTTTCTGGATGTCACCAATAACAAAAAAGGAATCTCACTTGCTGTAGACATTGCCAAAGAAATAAAGCAAAGAATCCGCAACGAATTGCAGCTAACCGCGTCGGCGGGTGTTTCGTATAATAAATTTCTCGCTAAAATAGCTTCCGATTACCGCAAGCCAAACGGTCTGTGCACGATACATCCGGAACTGGCACTCGATTTCATCGCCCGGTTGCCTATTGAAGCATTTTGGGGTATCGGTCCCGTCACCGCCAAGAAAATGCACAGTTTCGGTATATACAACGGACTTACACTTCGCAACTGCTCACAGGAGATGCTGCAACGGCAATTCGGCAAAGCCGGCTTACTGTATTACGATTTTGCCCGCGGCATTGACAACCGCCCTGTCGAACCCGAACGGATACGCAAGTCCATCGGCTGCGAACATACACTGGAAAAAGATACTTCGCTCACCTCTTCGCTTATCATAGAGCTTTATCATGTAGCAACCGAACTCTGCAGACGGCTGGAAAAAAAACAATTCAAGGGAAGTACCCTGACACTAAAGGTTAAATTTCATGATTTCACACAGATAACCCGCAGTATCAGCCACAGTACTCCCCTTTCAGAGCTCAAGGACATTTTGCCTTTGGCCAAAAAATTATTGAAAGAAACCGATTATGCCCAGCATCCCGTCCGTCTTTTAGGACTGTCTGTTTCCAATCCCGAAAGTGAAAAGACAAGGAACGAGTGGATACAACTGACACTCGATTTCAAGTAATCCCATCACTTTATTTGGTAGTCAGCTCTACAATGCAGTCAATGTCCGGCTGCAACCCTGCTGTAGACAGCACAACTCCTTCTTTGGTACGCTTGAACTTAACAGCCTGTTTTGAATCAAAAGATACAGCTTTCTTCACTTTGCAATCCAGCGGCAATGCAATTTCTTCCGGCATATTGTCGGTCAGGATATGGACATAAAGCTTGTCCCCTTTACGTGTAGTAGTACCCCAGTCGGCCGTATGAATATCTCCGGCTGTTGTTCCGTAAATGGTTTCGCCATACTTCTTCATCCATTCGCCCATGCCTTTCATACGTTCCACTGCTCCGGCAGGCTGAATTCCAGCCGGTCCACACCCTCGGCTTTCTGTGCGCCCAGATGCAGCCGGTGGGGCTGGGCGAGGAATTCCG